>Ga0137407_10000016_pt1 | contig 167349 bp, 187 predicted proteins | sample CZOMad2_2_16fung_FD_108410 | JGI IMG/M metagenome (GOLD analysis project Ga0137407, IMG submission 108410) | Vadose zone soil fungal communities from Angelo Coast Range Reserve, California, USA - CZOMad2_2_16fungal (Illumina Assembly) | ecosystem: Environmental > Terrestrial > Soil > Vadose... | reverse complement strand
GGAGATGATCACGCAGGCCAAGATCAAGAACGTGATCGCCGATTTCTCCGGCATCTCGGCGGCCTATCACGGCTACGTCGATCGCTACAAGAAAATCCCGGGCGACGATCCTTGCGCCGGCGGTGTCGTGCTCCCAGGCAACTGCGGCACCGCCGCTGGTCGCTGGACCGGCGCCGCTGCGGGCAACGGCAACGGCATCGTCGGCGGCGCGTACAACAGCACCACCGCAGCCGACGAGTCGCGCCAGTGGTGGGATCATCTGCGCCGCGCAGGCTTCGTGTCTGGCGTGGGCGATCAACAACCATTCAATGCTCTGACCGGCCAGATTGGCATCCAGACCGGCGACGCAGCGGTAAGCCCAGGACCGACGCTCGGTTCAGACGCCGCCGGCACAGGCGGCTTCTCGGGCCTCATCATCTGCTCGGCGAACCTGCCGGACAAGATTGCGGTCGCCGCCGACACGCAGATGGACGACGGCGTGCCGACCTCCGGCTCGGTGCGCGGACAACTGCAGGCGGCGCCGAATCCCCCGATCGGCAAGCAGGCCCAGGCGAGCTACGCCGAGACCGGTACCAACGTCTACACGATCTGCCGCGCGCTGTAAGCGCAATCGACTCAAGAAAAGGCCGGCGCGAGCCGGCTTTTTTTGCTTCGGCGTTCAGGTAGCCTTTCTTCCGCCGCAAAGGGTAAGGCGCCGCATGGTAGGCGCAGCGCAGAACGGGCTGTCAGCCTTGGTCGTCCCGCCCTGTTAGCAAGACGCTCACAAGCAGTGCACTGAGAACGGAACGCATGAGACCCAACGTTCGCAATGAGGGGGCGCGCCGCTTTTGCGCGCGTCCCGCGTGATTGTGTGATTAGAGCGCTCACACACTCTATTTGATCGTCTCGAATCTACGGTGCCGGTTTCGGAGAATTTTCGCGCTCTCGGCTCTTCTTACTATCATTCGAAACACGCATCGTAAAGCTGTTCCCTCCAATGCCGTAGACACAGTTCCATGCGTTGCCAGAGAGATGATTCGCCCTTGATGTTCCAAATTGACCGTCGAGATTGTTTGCATCGCAAACAGCCTGCACGGCCACTCGTGGCGTCGATGCAATGAGGTCTGGATTATTTGCTTGGCAATAGTTAACCGGTGCTACGGCGCAATACAGCATTGTCGCTTTTTGGCTAGATGATGTCGTTCGCGTTTGCCCGGAGTTGCTGGCGGAAAAGAGGGCAGAAAAAAATAGCGTCGCTGTAACGGTAAGGCTCTTTGCAGTCATATCGCGATCTCCCTGAAATGCTGCGCGGGCTTCGCACCGACCCATGCAATGTAAAAATATCATGGCAGAGATGCGAAGTGCTTTACACGCGTATGTAAGCGCAATCGACTGATCGAAGGCCGGCGCGAGCCGGCCTTTTTTTTCGCCTAGCCGCGCAGCAACTTCTCTTCCGCAGCGAGCAACCGCTCGGGCGCGCCGAGCAGTACGACGATATCGCCGGCCTGAAGGACGCCGGCCTCGGCAGGCGTGAGCCGCTGGCGCGCGCTCGGCCGGCGGACCGCGCGTACCTGGACTGCGTCTTTCTCCAGCGCGAGGTCGGCGAGTGATCGCCCGAGCGCGTGGGCGCCCGCTTCCAGCGTCACGGCATGCAGTCGGGCAACCTCGGCGTCACTCGTGTCACCCTCCCCGGCGAAGAGGCCGCGCAGCAGGCTGTATTGCTGGTCGCGCACCTGGCGTACGCGCCGCATCACGCGGCTGAGCGGCACGCCCGCCACGACCAAGGTATGCGAAGCGAGCATCACACCCGACTCGAACGCTTCGGGCACCACCTCCGTCGCGCCCGCCTCCGAGAGGCGGCTGATGTCGGCTTCGTCGCGCGCCCGCACGATGACGGGAACCGCTGGGTTGATGGCATGGATGTGCGCGAGGACGCGAAGGGCGGCATGGATATCGGCGAAGGTCACGACGGCGGCGGTGGCCCGCGCGATGCCCGCGGCGATCAACGCCTCGCGGCGTGAGCTGTCGGCAAAGACCACGTTTTCCCCGGCAAGCGCCGCTTCGCGCACGCGCTCGGGGTCGAGATCGAGCGCGACGTAGCGCAGGCCCTCGGCATCGAGCAGCCGCGCCAGGCGCTGGCCGTTGCGGCCATAACCCAGCACGACGACGTGGCGCTCCACCCTGATCGACTGCGCCGCGACGCGATGCAGCTCGAGGGAGCGCAGCATCCATTCCGAGCGCGATACGCGCATGACGATGGCGTCGGAGGCGGTGATGAGGAACGGCGCGGCGAGCATCGACAGGATCATCGCCGCCAGCAGCGCCTGCGCCAGATCGTCGGTGACGAGACTCGCCGCCACAGCCAGTGGCAGGAGGACGAAGCTGAACTCCCCGGCTTGCGCGAGCGCGAGTGCCACGCGCAGCGCAGTGCCGGTGGAAGTGCCGAAAGCTTTCGACAGCGCGGCGACCAGAGCGAGCTTGCCGGCGACCAGCACGGCGAATAACGCCGCCACCAGTCCCGCATGCGCCGCTATCAGGCGCACGTCGAGCAGCATGCCGACGCTGATGAAAAAGAGGCCCAGCAGCACATCGCGATAGGGCTTGATGTCCTCTTCCACCTGGAAGCGGTACTCGGTCTCGGAGATCAGCATGCCGGCGAGGAAGGCGCCCAGCACGAGCGACAGGCCGGCGAGGCCAGTGAGGAACGCGAGCAGCAGGATGATGAGCAGCACGTTGAGCACGAAGAGCTCGGTCGATCCCAGGCGGGCGACGGCGCCGAGCCAGCCGCGCATCAGTCGCGGACCGACGAGCACCACCAAGGCAAGCGCGAGCGCGGCCTTGGCGAGCGCGGCCGACACCTCGATCCCGAGAGCACCGGCCGGCTGCGCAAGCGCGGGAATCAATACCAGCAGCGGCACGACGGCGAGATCCTGGAAAAGCAGCACGCCGACGGTCTGCCGGCCGTGCGGCGAATCGAGCTCGCCGCGCTCGGCGAGCATGCGCGAGGCGATGGCGGTGGAGGACATCGCGGCGATGCCGCCGAGCGCAAGGCCTGCCTGCCACGACAGTCCGAACAGGAACGCGCCGGCCAGGGCAATCAGCACGGTGCAGGCGACCTGCGCGCCCCCGACGCCGAACACCACGCGACGCATCGAGCGCAGCTTGCTCAGGCTGAACTCGAGCCCGATGGAGAACATGAGGAACACCACGCCAAACTCGGCGAGGTGCTGCGTTTCCTCGCGGTTCGAGACGAAACCGGCCGCGTGCGGCCCGAGCGCGAGGCCGGTGACGAGGTAGCCGAGCAACGCAGGCAGCTTGAGCGCGCGGCACAACGCGACGGCGATCACGCTGCTCGCGAGAAGCAGCAGCACCGAGGTGAGCGAGACGCTCGTCATGGGGGAAATGCGGTCAAGGAAGAAAGAGTCATTGGGCTATACTGCGGCCCTATGATAAAGGCCGCTCGGCTGAGCAAAAAAACGAGCGAAACCAGCGCTCTCGAGCTCGCGCGGCGAGTGCTCGCGATCGAGGCCGACGCGGTGCGCGCGCTGATCGAGCGGCTCGATGATCGCTTCGTCGCGGCGCTCGAGCTGATCGCCGGTCGGAGCGGCCGCGTGGTCGTCAGCGGCATCGGCAAGAGCGGACACATCGCGCGCAAGATCGCCTCCACCCTGGCGAGCACCGGCACGCCGGCCTACTTCGTGCATCCGGCGGAGGCGAGCCACGGCGATCTCGGCATGATCGAGGCGGGCGACGTCTTCATCGCCCTGTCCTATTCGGGAGCGAGCGATGAGCTGCTCGACATCGTGCCTCTGGTCAAGCGGCGCGGCGCAAAGCTGATCGCGATCACCGGCAACGCGCAGTCCGCGCTGGCACGCGAGGCGGATGTTCACCTCGACGCGCGAGTCGCGCAGGAAGCCTGTCCGCTCAATCTCGCGCCGACGGCGAGCACCACGGCGGCGCTGGCGCTGGGAGATGCGCTCGCAGTGGCCCTGCTGGAAAAGCGCGGCTTCACTTCCGACGACTTCGCCCGCAGCCATCCGAAAGGCCGCCTGCCGCGCCAGGCGCTGGTGCATGTCGCCGACGTCATGCGCAAGGACGCCGACCTGCCGGCCGTGGCCGCGGGATCGCCCGGCCTGCAAGCGATCGCCGAGATTTCGCGCGGCGGGATCGGCATGACCGCAGTGCTCGACCCCGCGCGCCGTGTGCTCGGCATCTTCACCGACGGCGACCTGCGCCGGGCGCTGGAGAAAGGCGTGGACTTCGCCGCCGCGACGGTGGACGACCTCATGACGCGCTCGCCCCGCACGCTCTCGCCCGGCGCGCTGGCGGTCGAGGCGGTGAGCCTGATGGAGACCCACAAGATCAATCAGCTGCTGGTCGTCGACGAGCGCGGCGCACTCCTCGGCGCGCTCAATATGCACGATCTGTTCCGCGCCAAAGTCATCTAGGCTCGATGCAATACCTCGCTCCCGATGCGCTCGCGCGGGCACGCCGCGTGCGCCTGGTGATCTTCGACGTCGACGGCGTCCTGACCGACGGCAGACTGTGGTACGGACCGGGCGGCGAGGAGCTGAAGGCGTTCCATGCCTTCGACGGCCACGGCGTGCACCTCCTGCGCATGGCGGGCCTCGACACGGCGATCATCAGCGGACGCGAGTCCCAGGCCGTCGAGGAACGCGCGAAGGAGCTCGCCATCAAGCATGTCGTCCAGGGCGCGCGAAACAAGCGCCAGGCGTACGAGCGCATGCTGCGGCGTCTTCGACTGACGCCCGCGGCCGTCGCCTACATGGGCGACGATGTGGTCGATCTGCCGATTCTCACCCGCTGCGGCTTCGCCTGCGCACCGCATGAAGCTCCCGAGGAGGTGCGCCGCCGGGTGCATTACATCGCCGCAGCCGGCGCCGGCCGCGGCGCCGCGCGCGAAGTGTGCGAATTCATCCTCGAGGCGCAAGGCGAGCTCGGACGCGTGTTGCGCCGTTTCCTCAAATGAGCACCACGCGGCTCTTTCCGCTCCTCCTGATGGGCGCGCTCGCGCTGCTCACGCTCTGGCTCGACCACCAGGTGCGCGTCGAAGGCGGCGACCATCCGTCGCTGCGGCGACACGATCCGGACTATCTCGTTACCAACTTCACCACCACGACGTATGACCGCGACGGCCACGCCGAGACGGTGCTCGCTGCCGCGCAGATGCAGCATTATCCCGACGACGATTCCACCGACGTCACGGGGCCGCGCCTGGTGCAGTCCAAACCCGAGCAGCCGCGCTTCACGGTGCAGGCCGAGCGCGGCAAGATCTCGCGCGAAGGCGACGAAATCTTCCTCTACGACCATGTCGTGCTGGTGCGCGACGCGGTCGGCGACGAGCCGCCGGCACGCATGACCACGAGCTTCCTGCACATCGTGCGCGACCGCGGCCTGGTGCGCACCGACCGCGAAGTGCTGTTCGAGCAGCAGGGCCGCGCGCTCACCGGGCGCGGCATGGAATACCACACCGATACGCGCGAGCTGTTCCTGCAGTCGGACGTGCGCGCGCGTTTTGACGCGAAGAAAGCGCCATGAATCCGGCCGCGTGGTTGCTCCTCCTCGGCCTGGCGGTGGCGCACGCCGAGCAGGCCGACAGCACCAAGCCGATCGAGATCGAGGCCAACCGCATGAGCGCGGACGATGCGCGCCGCATGAATGTCTTCGAGGGCAACGTGGTGGTGACGCGCGGCACGCTCAACATCCGCGCCGATCGGATCGTCGTGCGCCAGGACGCCGAGGGCAACCAGTTCGCCACGGCGACCGGCAACCCGGTCCGCTTCCGGCAGCGGCAGGACGCCAAGCCCCCGGAGAAGGAAGGCGTCTGGCTCGAGGGCGAGGCAAAGCGGGTCGAGCTCGACGAGCGCAGCGGGAAGATCGAGCTGTTCGAGGACGCCCGGGTCAATCGCGGCGGCGACGAAGTGAAGGGCAACTACATCCTCGTCGACCAGCGCTCCGACTTCTTCACCGTGACGCCCGGACGGGGCGACGGCCGCGTGCGTGCCACGATCCAGCCGAAGCCGCCGGAGCAATAGGGAACACGCCCCGATGGACATGAGCAAACCCGGCACGGGCAAACCCAACGGCGGCAGCCGGCTGCGCTCGCAGCGGCTGCGCAAGCGCTACAAGTCGCGCACCGTGGTGCAGGACGTCTCGCTCGAAGTCGGCAGCGGCGAGGTGGTCGGCCTGCTCGGACCGAACGGCGCCGGCAAGACGACGTGCTTCTACATGATCGTCGGGCTCATCCCGGTGGATGCCGGCGCCATCTATCTCGACGAGGCGGAGCTCACGCACCTGCCGATCCACCGGCGAGCGCGGCTCGGCATCTCCTACCTGCCGCAGGAGAACTCGGTGTTCCGCCGTCTTACGGTCGAAGAGAACGTGCAGGCGATCCTCGAGCTGCAGGGATTGCCGCGCGACGCGATCGAGGGCCGCCTCACCGAGCTGCTCAAGGACCTGAACATCGCGCACCTGCGCAAACATGCGGCGCTTTCGCTCTCCGGCGGCGAGCGCCGGCGGCTCGAGATTGCGCGCGCGCTCGGCACCAAGCCTGCCTTCATCCTGCTCGACGAGCCTTTTGCCGGCGTCGATCCCATCGCGGTGCTCGACATCCAGCGGATCATTAGGTTCCTCAAGGAGCGCGGCATCGGGGTGCTCATAACGGACCATAACGTGCGTGAGACCCTCGGCATCTGCGATCGCGCGTACATCATCAACGAAGGCGCGGTGCTCGCCTCCGGTCACCCCGAGGAGATTGTCTATAATGACAGCGTGCGCCGAGTCTATCTGGGCGAGAACTTCCGGATGTAGGTTGTAACGTTCGGCTCGGCACACTGCAGACCTTGATGAAACCCTCCCTGCAGTTCCGACTCTCCCAGCACCTCACGCTGACGCCGCAGCTGCAGCAGTCGATCCGGCTGCTGCAGCTCTCGACGGTCGAACTGAACCAGGAGATCGACCGCCTGCTGATGGAGAACCCGGCGCTGGAAAGGGAGGACGGCGGCGAGAACGCCGACGACCATGGAGCGCCGGTCGCCTCGGGTCCGTCCGAAACGAGCGCCGAAGCGCCGCCCGCACCCGACACCGAGTGGCCGGCCGATGCCGCCAATTGGCGCGGCGCGGAGGGCGACGAAGAAAATGAGAAGAGCTTCACCCCGCCCGACACGCCGACGCTGCGCGACCACCTGCACGCCCAGCTGTCGCTCACGAAACTCAGCCCGCGCGACCGCGCCTTCGTCGGCCTCCTGATCGACGCGCTCGACGAGGACGGCTATCTGACGCAGCCGCTGGAAGAGATCGCGGCGCTGCTGCCGGCCGAGGCCGAAGCCGACGCCGATGCCGGATCTTTCCTGGGCGAGCTGTCGATCGCGCTGCAGCACCTGCAGCACTTCGAGCCCGCCGGCGTCGGCGCGCGCTCGCCGGGCGAATGCCTGGCGCTGCAGCTGCGCAACCATGCGGAGTGCGCCGAGCGCAAGCTCGCGCTCGAGGTGGTCCACAAGCACCTCGAGCTGCTCGCGGCGCGCGACTACACGCGGTTGAAAGCACTCACCGGCGCGAACGACGAGGCCCTGCGCTCGGCACAGCGCCTGATCCTCGGCCTCAACCCGCGCCCGGGCGCCGCCTTCGCCAAGATCGAGGCGCGCTATGTGATCCCCGACGTGACCGTGCGCAAAGTGCGCAACGTATGGCGCGCGAGCCTCAATCCCGAGGCGATGCCGCGCCTGCGCATCAACCGCCTCTACGCCGAGATCGCCGCCGGCGCGCGCAGCGCGGGCTCGCTTTCGAGTCAATTGCAGGAGGCGCGCTGGCTGATCAAGAACGTGCAGCAGCGCTTCGACACCATCCTGCGCGTGTCGCAGGCGATCGTCGACCGCCAGCGCCATTTCCTCGAGCACGGCGAAGTGGCGATGCGCCCCTTGGTGCTGCGGGAGATTGCCGAGACGCTCAGCCTGCACGAAAGCACCATCTCGCGCGTGACGACGCAGAAGTACATGGCCACCCCGCGCGGCACTTTCGAGCTGAAGTATTTCTTCGGCAGCCACGTCGCCACCGAGGCGGGCGGCGCGGCCTCTTCGACCGCGATCCGCGCGCTGATCAAGCAGCTGGTCGCCGCCGAAGACGCCAAGGCGCCGCTGTCGGACGCCCGCATCGCCCAGATCCTGGGCGAGCAAGGCATCGTCGTCGCCCGTCGCACCATCGCGAAGTATCGCGAGGCGCTGCAGATTCCCGCCGTCAACCAGAGAAAGGCCTTGTGAAATGAACCTGAACGTGAGCGGCCATCATCTCGAAGTGACCCCCGCCATCCGCAGCTACGTGCGCACCAAGCTCGAGCGCGTGACACGGCATTTCGACCATGTGATCGATGCCCACGTCATCCTGACGGTGAACAAGGTCCGCCAGAAGGCGGAGGTGACCCTGCACGTGCAGGGCAAGGACCTGCACTGCGAGAGCGAGGAAGACGACCTCTACGCGGCGATCGATCTCCTCGCCGACAAGCTCGACCGCCAGGTGCTACGCTATAAGGACAAGCGCTACGAGGAGAATAAGCGCAGCGAATGAGCCTCGTCGGAAAATTACTCGCCCCATCGCACGTGCTCGTGGACCTGCAGGCCTCGAGCAAGAAGCGCCTGTTCGAGCAGGCGGGGCTCATGTTCGAGAACCACGACGGCATCGCGCGCAGCCAGGTGTTCGACAGCCTGTTCGCGCGCGAGCGCCTGGGCTCGACCGGCCTCGGCCAGGGCGTCGCCATTCCGCACGGGCGCATCAAGGGCCTGAAGGAGGCGCTCGGCGCCTTCATCCGGCTCGTGCAGCCGATCCCGTTCGACGCGCCCGACGGCGCGCCGGTGACGCTCGCCTTCGTGCTGCTCGTGCCGGAGAAGGCGACCGAGAAGCACCTGCAGATCCTCTCCGAGCTCGCGCAAATGTTCTCCGACCGGAGCTTGCGCGAGACGATGGCCGCCGCCAAAGACGCGGCCGAGCTCCATCAACTGATCACGGCATGGCAGCCGGATGCTTCAGGTCAACGTCGCGCGGCTGCATGACGATAACCGCGAGGCGCTTTCGCTCGCCTGGGTGGCCGGGCGCGAAGGCGGCACGGCCGTGCGCCGCGAGGCCGCGGCCGCCGCGGCGCTGATCGGCCACCTCAACCTCACCCACCCGAACTCGATCCAGGTCATCGGCGCGTACGAAGCCGGCATCATCGCCGGCTTCGTCGAGCGCCTGCTCGAGTCGCATCCTGCGGCCGTGATCGTCGCCGACGGCGTGCCGCCGCCGCCGGCGCTGGTCGAGGCGGCGACCCGCACCCACACGCCCCTCTTCACCTCGCCGCTGCCGGCGCCGCAGGTGATCGAGAAGCTGGCGCGCTATCTCGCCAAGCTGCTGGCGGAGTCGACCGAGCGCCACGGCGTGTTCATGGATGTCCTCGGCCTGGGCGTGCTGATTACCGGCGAGTCCGGCGTTGGAAAAAGCGAGCTCGGCCTCGAGCTGATCAGCCGCGGCCACGGGCTGGTGGCCGACGACGTGGTGGAGTTCTCGCGCATCGCCGCGGGCACGCTCGAGGGGCGCTGCCCGGCGATGCTGAAGGACTTCCTGGAGGTGCGCGGTCTGGGCCTCCTCAACATCCGCACCATCTTCGGTGAGACCGCGGTGCGCCGCAAAATGAAACTGCGCCTGCTCGCGCACCTCGAGCGCCCGCAGCCCGGCGCCCGCGACCCCGCCGAGCGCCTGCCGCTCACCGCGCAGTCGGAAGCGATCCTCGGCGTCACCGTGCGCAAGGTCACCATTCCGGTCGCTGCCGGCAGAAACCTCGCCGTGCTGGTCGAGGCCGCTGTGCGTAACGAGATCCTCAAGCTGCGCGGCATCGACTCGACCGCCGAGTTCCTGGCGCGCCAGAAGCAGCAGATGGAAAAAGGCGAGTAAATGCAGCTGGTTCTCGTCAGCGGGCTCTCCGGCGCGGGCAAGAGCGTCGCGCTGAAAGTCCTGGAAGACGGCGGCTACTACTGCATCGACAACCTGCCGGCGAACCTCCTGATGGAGACCGTGGATTTCCTGGCCGAAGCGGGCCACGACAAGGCTGCCGTCAGCATCGATGCGCGCAGCGCGGCGCTGCCGGCATTGCCGCAGCACATCGAGCAATTGCGCGCGCGCGGCGTCGACTGCCGCGTGCTCTATCTCGAAGCGAGCTCGAGTACGCTCCTCAGGCGCTTTTCCGAGACGCGCCGGCGCCATCCGCTCGCGAGCGAGGGCAAGACGCTCGCCGAGGCGATCGAGCGCGAGCGGAGCCTCCTCGCGGGCATCGCGCCGCTCGGCAGCCGCATCGATACGAGCGATCTGCAGGCACGCGTGCTGCAGAACTGGATCCGCGACCTCCTCGGGCTGGGCGGCGCGACACTTACGTTGCTCTTCGAGTCGTTCTCCTACAGGGACGGCATCCCGCTCGATGCGGACTGGGTGCTCGACTGCCGCATGCTGCCCAATCCGCATTACGACCCGCAGCTGCGGCCTTTGACCGGCTGCGACGCGCCGGTCATCGACTATCTGAAGGCGGATGCCCAGGTCGCGCGCTGGCTGGACGACGTGCGCGGGCTCCTCAAGCGCTGGCTGCCCGAGATCGTGCGCGAGAACCGCAGCCACGTCACCATCGCGATCGGCTGCACCGGCGGCCGGCACCGCTCGGTCTATCTGGCGGAGGAGCTCGCCAAGGGATTTCGCGGCGATTGGCGCGTGCTGGTGCGGCATCGATCGCTCGCGCAGGAAGGCACGCCATAGACGAGCTGCCGCTCTTCCCGCTGCAGACCGTGCTCTTTCCCGGCGGGCGGCTGCCGCTGCGCATCTTCGAGCCGCGCTACATGGACATGGCCAAGCGCTGCCTGAAGGACAGCACGCCCTTCGGGGTCTGCGCGATCCGCGAGGGAAGTGAGGTGAACTCGGCAGTCGGCGCGCCCGCTGTCCCGGCCGAGGTGGGCTGCATTGCGCGCATCGCACAGTGGGACATGGCGCAGCTCGGCGTGCTGGAGATCATCGCGCAGGGCGAGCGCCGCTTTCGCATCCTCGAGCGGCGCGTCGAGAAGAACGGGCTGCAGCTCGCCAAGGTGGAAATGCTGCCCGCAGAGAACGACGCGCCGGTGCCGGAGAGTTGCTCGGCGTGCGTGCGGCTGCTCGAGCGCGTGATCGAGCAGCACGGCGCGCTGCTGCCCTCGCCGCCCAAGCTCGATTCCGCCGCCTGGGTCAGCGCGCGCCTGGGCGAGCTTCTGCCGCTGCCGCTCCCGGTGAAGCAGGAGCTCCTCGAGCTGGACGATGCGCAGACCCGCGTCGAGCGAGTCAATGCCCTGCTGCGGGCAAGCGCGCGAGCAGAGCCTTGACCGGCGCGGGCAGCGCCGCCGCGGCGGCCTCCTCGAGCCTCAGCCATCGACCCCGGGTCCGTCTGCGAACGTCGTAGAGCAGCGGCCGGATCCGCAGCCGGAAATGCGTGAAGCCGTGCTCGATCGCCGGCAGTGCCTTCGCGCGCGCCGGGCGCCGGCCATTCAGCTCCGGTGGACACCAGAGCCCGCCCCAGATCCCCGGCGCGGGCCGTCGCTCGACGAGCACCGCGCCGTCGTGACGCAGCACTAACCACGTCACCTCTCTCTGCGGTAGCGCTCGCCGCTGCCTCGGCGGCGGCAGCTCGGCGATGCGATCTTCCTTGCGCGCCACGCATCCATCCGATACCGGACAGCGCTCACACTGCGGATTGCGCCGGGTGCAAACCGTGGCGCCGAGATCCATGAGGCCCTGCGTATAGGGTTCGATGCCGCTCTTAGGCAGTAACCGCTCGGCGAGCGGCCACAGTGCCTTTTCATCCATCACGCCAAAAGCGCGCGCCAAGACGCGCTTCACGTTGCCGTCGAGGATCGCAGCGCGTTCACCGAACGCAAATGCCGCGATCGCCGCTGCAGTGCTTCTGCCCACCCCTGGCAGCTCGGCGATCGCGGCAGCGGTACGCGGAAATCCGCGCCGCGCGATCAGCCGCGCGGCACGGTGCAGATTGCGTCCGCGCGCGTAGTAACCGAGACCGCTCCAGAGCTCCAGCACCCGCTCCTCGTCCGCCGCCGCGAGCACTGCAGCAGTCGGATATTTCTCGAGGAAACGCTGGTAGTACGGAATGACCGTGCTCACCTGGGTCTGCTGCAGCATGACTTCCGAGAGCCAGATGCGGTAGGGATCGCGCTCGCCCTGCCACGGCAGGCTCTGCCGTCCGTGCCGGCGCTGCCAGCGCGCGACTTTCTCAGCAAATTGCATGCGGTAACATTCTCGCACCAGAGGGAAATGAGCCATGGCTGCTTTTATCCTGCGGCGGTTGGGGCAGGCGATCCTTGTCATGCTCACGGTCGGGCTGATCGCCTTCGCGCTGTTTCGCTACGTCGGCGATCCCGTGATCTTCATGCTCGGACAGGACGCGACGCCCGAAGACCGCGCGCGCGTCACGAAAAGCCTCGGCCTCGACCAACCCTTCTATGTGCAGTACGCGCGCTTCGTCGAGCGCGCGCTGCACGGCGAGTTCGGGCTTTCGCTGCGCCAGGTGCGGCCCGTCTCGGCGCTGCTCGTCGAGCGCCTGCCGGCCACGCTCGAGCTGTCCTTCATGGCGGCGCTCTTTGCGCTCGCCGCCGGCATCCCGATGGGTGTCTACACCGCGCTGCGACGAGATTCGTGGTTCTCGCATTTCCTGCTCGCCATCTCGCTCATCGGCGTCTCGCTGCCCACCTTCCTCATCGGCATCCTGTTGATCCTCATTTTCTCGGTGCAGCTGGGCTGGCTGCCCTCGTTCGGCCGCGGCGACACGGTGATGGTCGCCGGGTGGTCGACGGGGTTTCTCACCGCGTCGGGCCTGAAGGCGCTGATCCTGCCTTCCATCACGCTCGGCCTGTTCCAGATGACGCTGATCCAGCGGCTCGTGCGCTCCGAGATGCTGGAAGTGCTGCGCACGGACTACATCCGCTTCGCCCGCGCGCGGGGTCTCACCGACCGCGCGGTGCATTTCGGCCATGCGCTCAAGAACACGCTGGTCCCCGTTATCACGATCACCGGCCTGCAGCTCGGCGCGATCATCGCCTTCGCCATCATCACCGAGACCGTATTCCAGTGGCCCGGCATGGGGCTGCTCTTCATCCAGGCGGTGAGCTTCGCCGATGCGCCGGTGATGGCAGCTTACCTCTGCCTGATCGGACTGTTCTTCGTGAGCATCAACCTGGCGGTCGATCTCCTCTACTATGCGGTCGACCCACGCCTGCGCATCCAGACGGCATGAGTACTCCCATCGACCGCATCCGCACCTACCACCGCGAGCTCACCGCGGTGCGGCGCGATATCCACTCGCACCCCGAGCTCGCGTTCGAGGAGGCGCGCACCTCCAATCTGGTGGCGGACCAGCTCGCGGCCTGGGGCGTCGAGGTGCATCGCGGCATCGCCAAGACCGGCTTGGTCGGCGTAGTGAAGGGCAAGAAGAGCGCGAGCGGACGCGCCGTCGGACTGCGCGCCGACATGGATTGCCTGCCGATGCACGAGCGCAACACCTTCGAGCACAAGTCGCAGAATGCAGGCCGCATGCACGCCTGCGGCCACGACGGCCACACGACGATGCTGCTCGGCGCCGCGCGCTACCTCGCCGAGACGCGCAACTTCGACGGCACGGCCTACCTCATCTTCCAGCCGGCCGAGGAAGGCGGCGGCGGCGGTCAGGTGATGGTCCAGGAGGGCCTCTTCAAGCGCTTCCCGGTCGACGAGGTCTACGGGCTGCACAACTGGCCTGGCCTTCCGCCCGGCAAGATGGCGGTGCGCGCCGGTGCCGTGATGGCGGCCACCGATGAAGTGCAGATCACCGTGCGCGGCCGCGGTGGACACGGCGCCATGCCGCACTACGCGGTGGACCCCGTGGTCGCCGCAGCGCACCTCATCACCGCGCTGCAGACCATCGCGAGCCGCACCGTCAGCCCGCTCGACTCGGTCGTCGTCAGCATTTGCTCGATGGCAACCAGCCAGGTCGGCGTGTTCAACGTGATCCCGGACCACGTGAACCTGGTCGGCACGGTGCGCTCCTTCCAGCCCGAGACGCGCGACCTCGCCGAGCGGCGCCTGCGCGAGATCGCCACCAAGACGGCCGAGGCTTTCGGCGCCACGGCGGAGGTGACCTATGCGCGCGGCTATCCCGCCACCGTGAACAGCGCGCGCGAAGCCGACTTCGCCGCAAAAGTCGGCCAGCGTCTCTTCGGCGCCGGCAACGTCATCACCGAGCACGAGCCGACCATGGGCGGCGAGGATTTCTCGTACATGCTGCAGGAGCGCCCCGGCGCCTACGTGCTCCTGGGCCAGGGCGGCGCCGAGGCCGGGAACCTGAGCGGCTGCATGCTGCACAATCCGCACTACGATTTCAACGACGAAGTGATTCCGCTCGGCGCCGGCTACCTCGCGGCGCTCGTCGAGGAAGCGCTGCCGCTCAAGTAAGGAGAGGACTCAACCATGAAGGCATTGCTCATCATCCTCGCGCTCGTCGCTGCACCGGTGCAGGCCGTCACGCTGCGCTGGGCCGCGCAGAACGACATCCTGACCCTGGATCCGCACTCGCAGAACCACGCGACGACGCACGCCATCATGCAGTACACCTACGAGGGCCTCACTCGCTACAGCAAGGACTACCAGATCGAGCCCTGCCTCGCGACGAGCTGGGACAAGGTCTCGGAGACGCAATACCGCTTCCATCTGCGCAAAGGCGTCAAGTTCCACGACGGTTCGCCCTTCAGCGCCGACGACGTGGTGTTCTCTTTCGGCCGCATCAAGGAGCCGCAGGGCACGAACCAGATCTACGTCGCGGGCATCAAGGAAGTGAAGAAGGTCGACGACTCGACCGTCGACCTGATGCTCGAGGGGCCGCATCCGCTCCTCCTGAAGAACATCGTCGACTTCCGCATCATGAGCAAGGCCTGGGCGGAGAAGAACCGCTCCGAGCACGTCCAGGACTATTCGAAGCAGGAAGAGACCTTTGCCTCGCGCAACACCAATGGCACCGGCCCCTACATCGTCAAGGGCTGGGAGCCCGACAAGCGCATCGTCACGACCGTGAACAAGGACTGGTGGGGCAAGCTCGACGGCAACGTGAGCGACGTGATCTACACGCCGATCAAGTCCGACGCGACGCGCGTCTCGGCGCTCCTCTCCGGCGAGGTGGACCTCGTCACCGACCTGCCCACGCAGGACGTCGAGCGCCTGCGCAAGGAAGCGGCGCTCAAGATCCTCGACGGCCACGAGGTGCGCACCATCTTCATCGGCGTCGACCAGCACAACGACGAGTTGAAATACTCGAGCGTCAAGGGCAAGAACCCGTTCAAGGACGTCCGCGTACGTAAGGCGCTGAACGTGGCGATCGACCGGGAGGCGATCAAGAGAGTCACCATGCGCGGCCTGTCGATCCCCGCCGGGATCATGATCGCGCCGGGCGTGCACGGCTATTCGAAGGACATCGACCGCGTGCCGAAGTACGACCCGGCGGCCGCGAAGAAGCTCCTCGCCGAGGCAGGCTACCCGAACGGCTTCGAGTTCACGCTCGACTGTCCGAATAACCGCTACGTCAACGACGAGAAGATCTGCCAGTCGCTCGTCTCGATGTGGGCCAGGGCCGGCCTCAACGTGAAGCTGAACTCGATGCCGTTCGCCACCTACATCCCCAAGCTGCTCAACCTCGACACGAGCGCGTACATGCTGGGCTGGGGCGTGCCGACCTTCGACGGTCTCTACACGCTGCAGTCGCTCGTGCACACCAAGACCAAAGGCGCCGAGGGCAGCTTCAACCAGGGGCGCGTCAGCGATGCGAAGCTCGACCAGATGATCGACCAGCTCAAGGTCGAGACCGACACCAAGGAGCGCGATGCGGTGCTCAAGCAGGCGCTCGAGATCACGCGCGACCAGGCGTACTACGTGCCCTTGCACCACCAAGCGCGGCCGTGGGCGATGAAGAAAGGCGTCACGATCGTCTACAGTCTGGATGACCGGCCACAGGCAAGATTTGCCACGGTGAAGTGACGCGGTGAAATGAGTCTGCGCCAGCTCTGGGAGCACGACCTCGCCTGGAGCTTTAGGCGCTCGCCGGTGACGGTCGTGGCGGCGGTGCTGACGCTGATCTGCGTCGGCGCCGCGCTCCTCGCGCCTTGGATTTCGCCGCAGGATCCCTTCAACATGGCGGCGCTCAACCTGAACGAGGCCTTCGCGCCCCCTGCGTGGGACGAGAAGGGACTCGCGCAGTATCCGCTCGGCACCGACAACCAGGGGCGCGACATCCTCTCGACCATCATGCATGGCGCGCGCATCTCGCTCGGCGTGGGCCTCGCGTCGGTATTCTTCGCCCTGATCCTCGGCGTGTCGCTCGGACTCCTGGCCGGCTACTTCGGCGGCCGGGTGGACGCGATCATCATGCGCATTGCCGACGTGCAGCTTTCCTTCCCCGCCATCCTGATCGCCCTTCTCATCGACGGCGTGGCGCGGGTCGCCTTGCCGGGCGACCGGCACGATCAGCTGGCCATCCCGGTGCTCGTGCTCGCCATCGGCTTTGCCGGCTGGGTGCAGTACGCGCGCACCGTCCGCGGCTCGACAATGGTGGAGAAGTCGAAGGAGTACGTGCAGGCGGCGCGCGTCATCGGCCGCCGCCCGCTCGCCATCATGCTCTCGCACGTGCTGCCGAACGTGGTCGGGCCGGTGCTGGTCATCGCCACGATCCACATCGCGACCGCGATCATCACCGAAGCGACGCTCTCGTTCCTGGGCGTCGGCGTGCCGGCGACGCGGCCGTCGCTCGGCACGCTGATCCGCATCGGCAACGAGTTCCTCTACTCGGGCGAGTGGTGGATCACCGTGTTTCCCGGCGTGGCGCTGGTGATGCTCGTGCTGTCGGTCAACCTGCTGGGCGACTGGCTGCGCGACGCGCTGAATCCCAAGCTGCGATGATTTGTCTGCGGTGATACTTCAGGTCGAAGGACTCAAGGTCGAATTCCCGACGCGGCGCGGCGCGCTCACGGCGCTCGACAGCATCTCCTTCGAGATCGCGCCAGGCGAAGTGCTCGGCGTCGTCGGCGAATCGGGCGCCGGCAAGTCGATCACCGGGCTCGCCGTGATCGGGCTGCTCGAGCCGCCCGGGCGCATCGCCGGCGGGCAAGTACGCCTCGAGGGCCGGCGCATCGACAACCTGCCGCACGAGGCGATGCGGCGGCTACGAGGGCGCAAGATCGGCGTCATCTTCCAGGACCCGCTGACCTCGCTCAATCCGCTCTACAGCATCGGCCGCCAGCTCGAGGAAACCATCCTCACTCACTTGCCCATGACCAAGGCCCAGGCGAAGGCACGGGCGCTCGCGCTGCTGCGCGAAGTCGGCATCCCGGCGCCCGAAGCCCGCTATGCGAACTACCCGCACCAGTTCTCGGGCGGCATGCGCCAGCGCGTCGTGATCGCGCTCGCCCTCGCCGCCGAGCCGCAGCTGCTGATTGCCGATGAGCCGACCACCGCACTCGACGTGTCGATCCAGGCGCAGGTCATCGCGCTCCTCAAGCGTCTCGCCGCCGAGCGCGGCGCCGCGGTGATGCTGATCACGCACGACATGGGCGTGATCGCCGAGACCGCCAACCGCGTCGCGGTGATGTATGCCGGCCGCATCGTCGAAGTCGGCGCCGTGCGCGACGTGATCCACTCGCCGCAGCATCCCTATACCGTCGGCCTGATGGGCTCGATCCCGCGCATCGCGGCGAAGCGCAGCCGCCTCGTGCAGATCGAAGGCGCGATGCCGCGCCTGAACGCCATTCCGCCCGGCTGCGCATTCAACCCGCGCTGTCCTCGCCAGTTCGACCGCTGCTTGGTCGAGCGGCCCAATCTCATGGCCGCCGGCACCAGCCAGGCGGCATGCTGGCTCCATGCCCCTGCTTAAGCTCGACGCGGTCAGCCGCGACTTCGACGTGTCGCGGCCCTGGCTCAACCGCGTGCTGGAGCACGAACCGCGGCGCACCTTGCGCGCGGTCGATGGCGTCAGTTTTTCCGTCGAGCCGGGCGAAACGCTCGCCTTGGTCGGTGAATCCGGCTCGGGTAAATCGACCGTGGCGCGCCTGATCGTCGGCCTCTACACGCCCACGGAAGGCTCAGTCCGGTTCAGCGGACGGCGCATGCAGATGATCTTCCAGGATCCCTATGCCAGCCTTAACCCGCGCTGGCGCGTGCGCGACATCGTCGCCGAGCCGATCCGCGTGCTGCATACGAAAAACCGCGTCGACGAGCTCCTGGTGCAGGTCGGCCTGTCGCCCGACGACGGCGAGAAATATCCGCACGAGTTCTCGGGCGGCCAGCGCCAGCGCATCTCGATCGCGCGCGCGCTCGCCGGCGAGCCCGATTTCCTGGTCTGCGACGAGCCGACCTCCGCGCTCGATGTCTCGGTGCAGGCGCAGATCTTGAACCTGATGACCGACCTGCAGAGCCGCCTCGGCCTCACCTACCTCTTCATCTCGCACAACCTCGCGGTCGTCTCGCAGGTGGCGGACCGCGTCGGCGTCATGTACTGCGGCCGCATCGTCGAGCTCGCGCGCGCCGTCGACCTCTTCACCCGCCCGCGCCATCCCTACACGCGCATGCTACTCGACGCCGTGCCGGACCTCAGCATGAGCGGCAAGCCGCGCACGCCGGTCGCGGGCGAGGTGCCCAACCCCTTGGCGCCGCCGCCGGGCTGCACGTTCCATCCGCGTTGTCCGCACGCCAACGAGCGCTGCCGCACCGAGGTGCCCGCAGTCATCAACGACGTGGCGTGCCACGCCGTGCAGGAAGGAAGGATCTAGCGGCGGTTGGCGACGCCGAACGGCACGTGGCCGGCGGCCACGTAGGCCCGCGCCGAGTCGACGTGACCGCGCTGGTCGTCGAAGTAGAAGTCGGGCTCGAAGGCCCTGAGGAACTCGCCCTTGTCGAGCCCGCCGAGGAACATCAGCTCGTCCACCGCGATGTTCCATTCCATCAGCGTACGCACCGCACGCTCATGCGCCGGCGCGCTCCTCGCCGTGACGAGCGCCGTGCGGACCTTGACCGGCGCTTCCTTCTCGCTCTGCAGGCGGTGCAGCGACTCGAGCAGCGGCTTGAACGGACCGGGCGGCAGCGGCTGCAGCGCGCGCTCGGTCTCATGGACGGTGAAGGCGTCGAGGCCGTCGCGCTGATAGACCCGCTCCGCTTCGTCCGAGAAGAGCACCGCATCGCCATCGAAGGCGATGCGCAGCTCGTCGGCGTGCCGGCTCGCGGCCTGCGCCGACTCGGGATAAACGCGCGCCGCCGGACACTTCGCCTGCAGCGCCGCCATCACGTCGGCCTCGTTGGCTGACAGGAAAAGGTTGGCCTTGAGCGCATCGAGGTAGCGGTAAGGCGAGCGCCCGCGCGTGAAGACGCCGCGCTCGACCGCCAGGCCGGCGAGCTTCGCCGAACGGAACACGCGCAGTCCCGACACGGGATCGTTCTTCGACAGCACCACGACTTCGACGCGCTGCGCTTGCGGCGTGTTGAAGGCAAGCAGCTTCTTGACCAGCGGAAACGCCACCCCCTCGCGCGCGGGCACGTCGAGCCGGCCGTACTGCAGCGCGATATAGGCCTGCTCGCCGTCCTTGTCGAACACCCGGTTCTCCTCCTCGAAGTCGAAGAGCGCCCGCGAGGAGATCGCGACCACCAGCTTGCCTTCGACCGAGTAGGCCATGGGCCTATTATGCGCTCGCCTTGTGAACCATCATTAATGATGTATTATCCATCATAACTAGCGTTCGGTACACTCTAACTAATGGCTGGACCATGATCACCTCGCGACAGCTGCGGGCCGCCCGCGCCCTCGCCGGCATCGACCAGCGCGCGCTCGCCAAGGCGGCGCGCCTCTCGCTGCCCACGATCCAGCGCATGGAGGCGAGCGACGGCGTGATCCGCGGCAACGTCGAGTCGCTGATGAAGCTGATCGCCGCGCTTGACCGCCTGGGGATCGAACTCATCAACGAGGGCGCGGCGAGCGCCGCCGGCGGCCGCGGCATCCGGCTGAAGAAAAGGGCGGCGTGACGCTCGAAGCATTGCTGTGGTGCGTGGCGGCGCTGCTCGCGACGGGCGTAGCCGGCATCGTCCTCCACCGGCATCGCGTCGCCTCGGCGCTCATTTACGGGATCTCGCTTGCGGCCAGCGGCACGGCGCTGTTTCTGTCGACGCGCGCGCTCTTGTCCCCTGCGTCTCTCGGCGCGAGCTTCAGCCTGCCGCTCGGCCTGCCGTGGCTCGGCGCGCACTTCAAGCTCGATGCGCTGGCCGCATTTTTTCTGATCGTCATCAACCTCGGCGGCGCGATGGCGAGCCTCTTCGCCCTCGGCTACGGTCGGCACGAAGCATCGCCGGGACGGGTGCTGCCCTTCTTCCCGGCTTTCCTCGCCGGCATGAACGCCGTGCTGCTCGCGGCCGATGCGTTCAGCTTCCTGTTCGCGTGGGAATTCATGTCTCTCTCGTCATGGGCGCTGGTCATGGCGCACCACCGCCGGCCGGGCAACGCGGCCGCCGGGTACCTGTATCTCCTGATGGCGAGCTTCGGCACGCTGGCCCTCCTCCTCGCTTTCGGTCTCCTCGCCGCCCCTTCGGGCGGCTACGAGTTCTCGATCATCCGCCAGGCATCCCCGGCGGCGGGCATCTCCGCGGTGGTGCTCGTGCTGGCATTGATCGGCGCCGGGTCGAAAGCCGGCCTCTTCCCGCTGCACGTATGGCTGCCGCTCGCGCATCCGGCGGCGCCGAGCCACGTCTCGGCGCTGATGAGCGGCGTCATGACCAAGGTCGCGGTCTACGGATTCATCCGCATCGTCTTCGATCTGCTCGGCACCCCGGCTTGGTGGTGGGGCGCCTTAGTGCCGCTGGTGGGCGGGATAACCGCTGTGATGGGCGTCCTCTATGCGCTGATGCAGAGCGATCTCAAGCGCCTGCTCGCCTACAGCACAGTGGAAAACGTCGGCATCATCTTCATCGGCCTCGGCCTCGCGCTCGCCTTCGAGGCGAACGACATGACGGGCGCAGCCGCCCTGGCGCTGACGGCAGCGCTGCTGCACGTCTTCAATCATTCGCTCTTCAAGAGCTTGCTTTTCTTCGGCGCGGGCGCAGTCCTCGCGAGCTCCGGCGAACGCGACATGGAGCGCCTCGGCGGCCTCATCCATCGCATGCCGCGCACCGCGGCCGCCTTTCTGATCGGGTCCGCGGCGATTTCCGCTCTGCCCCCCTTCAACGGCTTCGTTTCCGAGTGGCTCACCTTCCAGGCCATCCTCCTCAGCCCGGCGCTGCCGCAGTGGCTGCTCAAGTTCCTGGTACCGGCGGTCGGTGCGCTGCTCGCCCTTTCGGCGGCCCTCGCGGCGGCATGCTTCGTCAAGGCGTTCGGCATTACGTTCCTCGGCCGGCCGCGCAGCGAGGTCGCGCGCAAAGCCGCCGAGACGGATCGCTGGTCGAGCGCGGCGATGTTCGTGCTGGCGGCGCTTTGCCTGCTGGCCGGCATCCTGCCGGGATACTTCATCGACGCCCTCGCGCCGGTGATCGACACCCTGACCGGCGCCAGCCTGCCGCGGCAAGAGCAACTCGACTGGCTGACCATCGTGCCGATTGCGCAGAGCCGCAGCTCCTATAACGGCCTGCTGCTCTTCCTCTTCATCGCGCTCGCCGCGAGCCTCGCCGCCGAAGCGATCCATCGCTTTGCGTCGGCCGCGGTGCGCAGGTCCGCCGCGTGGGACTGCGGCTTTCCGGATCCGAACCCGGCAACGCAATACACGGCGGGCAGCATCTCGCAGCCGATCCGCCGGGTCTTCGGCACGGTCGTGTTCCGTGCCCGCGAGAACGTGCGCATCCCGCCGCCCGGCGACCCGAGCCCCGCGCGGCTCGAGCTGCGGCTGCGCGACATTCCATGGGACACGCTCTATGCACCGATCGCGCGGCTGGTCGAGTTTGTGGCCGAGCGGTTGAACGCACTGCAGTTCCTCACGATCCGCGGCTACCTGACGCTCGTCTTCGGCGCCTTGGTCACGCTGCTCACGGTGCTTGCCGTATGGCAGTGATCCTCGACCTGCTGGTGCAATTCTGCGAGATGCTCGTCGTGCTCGCGCTCGCGCCGCTCCTCGCCGGTTATGTCAGACAACTGAAGGCCCGCCTCGTCGGACGGCGCGGCCCGCCGCTCGTGCAGCCGTACCGCGACCTGTTGCGCCTGCTTCGCAAGGAGGCGGTGCTCGCGCATTCCGCGTCGTGGCTGTTCCGGGCGGCGCCGTACCTCGTCTTCGCGGCGACCTGGGTGGCGGCGGCACTGGTGCCGACCTTCGCCACCGGGCTCCTCTTCAACTATGCCGCCGACATGATCGCCATCGTCGCGCTGCTCGGCAGCGCGCGCTTCATGCTCGCCCTCGCCGGCCTCGATGTCGGCACCAGCTTCGGCGGCATCGGCTCGAGCCGCGAGATGATGATCGCTTCGCTCGCCGAGCCGGCCATGGTGATGGTCGTATTCACGCTTTCGCTGCTGGCCGGTTCGACGCAGCTTTCGTTCATCGCCGCCTTCATGCAAGGTCCGGGCGTCGGCTTGCGCGTGTCGCTCGCCATGGCGCTGGTCGCCCTGATCATGGTGGCGATCGCGGAGAACGCGCGCATTCCGATCGACAACCCGGCGACGCACCTCGAGCTCACCATGGTGCACGAGGCGATGATCCTCGAATATTCCGGGCGCCATCTCGCGCTCATCGAGCTGGCATCGTTCGTCAAGCTGCTGCTCTATGTCTCGATCATCGCCTGCGTGTTCGCGCCCTGGGGCCTCGCGGTCTCCGGTCAGGGCGGGGGCGCCTATTTGATCGGCCTTGCGGCGTATGTGGTCAAGCTGGCGGTCGCGGGCCTGCTGCTGGCCGTGTTCGAGACTGCCATCGCGAAGATGCGCGTGTTCCGCTATTCCGATTTCCTTGGCTCGGCCTTCATGCTCGGCGTGCTGGCGACCCTCCTGCTCTTCGTGTCGCGCGTCACGTGATCAGCCCGCTCGCCTTCGACATCGCGCACCTCTTCGCCGGCAGCCTGGTGCTCGTCAGCTTCATGCTGCTCTACCAGGACCGCATGACAGGACTGATCAATACCTTCGCCTCGCATGCGCTGGTGGTGTCGTTCTCGGTCGCCTGGCAGGCCTACATCCAGCAGGCGCCGCACCTCTACATCACCGCCGGCATCGCGCTCGTCATCAAGGCGATCGTGATTCCCCTCGCACTGCACCGCATAGTCGTGCGTCTGGGCATTCACCGCACGATCGAGCCCGTGGTCGGCATCGGGCTCACGATGCTCGCCGGGATCGGCCTGATCGCGCTTTCCATCATGGTGATGCTGCCGATCACCGCCCAGGCCGGCACGCTCGCGCGCGAGGACCTGTCGTTTGCGCTCTCGGTCATCCTGCTCGGCCTGCTGATGATGATCTCGCGGCGTAACGCCGTGAGCCAGGTGATCGGCTTCCTGTCGATCGAGAACGGCTTGATCCTCGCCGCCACCGGCGCGAAGGGCATGCCGCTCGTCGTCGAGATCAGCGTCGCCTTCTCGATCCTGGTGGCGCTGATCGTGATCGGCATCTTTCTCTTCCGCATCCGCGAGCGCTTCGAGACGGTGGACATCCACCTGCTGCACGAGCACCGCGGCGAGCAGCCATGAGCTGGCTCCTCGGTCCGGGAGAGCTCGTGCTCGCAGCGCTGCTCGCCATCCCGGCACTTGGCGCAGTGGTGCTCGCGCTCATTGCAGATGACCGCAAGGCAGCCTGGCTGAACGCGTTCATCTCCTTCCTTACCTTCGGCTGCGGGCTCGCGTTGCTCATCGAGCGCCCCGCGACGGGGCCGTTCCTGATCGTCGACGACCTGAATGCGGTGTTCGTCATCATCGGCACGCTGGTGGCTTTCACCACCAGCGTGTTCAGCGCGAGCTACATCGCGCACGAGCTCGAGACCGGGCACCTGACGCACGCGCACCTGCGCTTCTACCACGCGATGTACCAGGTGCTGATGTTCGGCATGAACCTGGCGCTGCTGTCGAACAACATCGGCCTCATGTGGGTGGCGGTCGAGCTCGCCACGCTGACGACCGTCGTCATGGTAGGCATCTATCGCACTCCGGCGGCGCTCGAGGCCGCGTGGAAGTACTTTCTCCTCGGCAGCGTCGGCATCGCCCTCGCGCTCTTCGGCACCATCCTCGTCTACCTTGCCGCCCGCGCCGTGGTCGGCGAAGGCCTGGATGCGATGGCGTGGAACGTCCTCGTGGCGAATGCATCGGGCTTTGATGCCGCGATCCTGAACCTGGCGTTCGTCTTCCTGCTGCTCGGCTACGGCACCAAGGTCGGCCTCGTCCCGCTGCACGCCTGGCTGCCGGACGCGCACGCCGAGGGCCCGACGCCGATCTCCGCGGTGCTCTCGGGATTGCTGCTCAACGTGGCGCTGTTCGCCGTGCTGCGGTTCAAAAGCATCATGTCGGCCAATCCCGCCGCGCTCGCGCCGGGACCGCTGATGGTGACGCTCGGACTCGCCTCGGTGGTGTTCGCCGCGTTCATGCTCTACCGGCGCCAGGACATCAAGCGCCTGTTCGCCTACTCCTCGATCGAGCACATGGGCCTGATCACCTTCGCCTTCGGCATGGGCGGCACGCTCGCCAATTTCGCGGGGCTGCTGCACATGGCGCTGCACAGCCTCACCAAGTCGGCGATCTTCTTCTGCGTCGGCCACATTGCGCAGGTCAAGGGCACGCAGCGCATGCCGGACATCCGCGGCCTGACCGTCTCGCATCCGACGCTCGGCTGGAGCCTCGGCCTGGGCGTGATCGCCATCGCAGGCCTGCCGCCGATGGGCCTCTTCATGACCGAGTTCCTGATCATCACCTCGACTTTCGCGCGCGCCCCCGCCCTCGCCATCATCCTCGGCGCGAGCCTGCTCGTCGGACTGGGCGCGCTGCTCCTGCGCCTGAACGGGCTCGCCTTTGGCGATCCCGATGGCCGCAGCGACCCGTCGAAGGCCTCCTTCCTGCCGATCGGGCTGCATCTCGCTTTGGTGCTGGTGGCCGGCATCTGGCTGCCGCCCGCGCTCGTCGCCTGGTTCCAATACGTCGCGGCGCTCCTCAGCTGATATGCAGTGGACCTCGACCATCGTCGACGCCAGCGCCTGGATTGCAGCAGGCGATCGTTTGCGCGCCGGCTCGCATTCCCTCGTCAGCCTGTGGGGTGAGCCGGGTCTCGCGCACCTGGCGCTCGGCGATGCATCGAGCGGCGTGGCCGTTCTGCACCTGCCCTGCGGCGATAACCGTTTCCCTTCGATCGGACGCCTGCATCCGCCGGCCATTCGCCTGGAGCGCGCGATGCGCGACCTTGTCGGCCTCGATGCGGAAGGCGCGCCGGATATGCGGCCATGGCTGCGCCATGGCCCCGCTTATCCGTTTCTGCCCGCCGAGGGCGAGGGCCTGCACCAGATCGCCGTGGGACCGGTACACGCCGGCATCATCGAGCCGGGTCATTTCCGCTTCACCGCGAATGGCGAGGCGGTGGTGCGGCTCGAAGAGCGTCTCGGCTACGTCCATAAGGGCATCGATGCCCTCATGGCCGGCGCCACCGTGGAACGCGCCGCCGCGCTCGCCGGACGCATCTCAGGCGACAGCACGGTGGCGTACGCCCTGGCGTTCTCGCAGGCGCTGGAGGCGGCACTCGGTGTGCAAGTGCCGCCGCGGGCAGCGTGGCTCAGGGCGCTCATGGCCGAGCTCGAGCGCCTGGCGAACCACTTCGGCGACATCGGCGCGGTCTGCAACGACGCCTCGTTCACCCTCATGCACGCGAGCTTCGGCGTGCTGCGCGAGCAGGTGCTGCGCGCCGCCGACGCCTGCTTCGGCCATCGCCTGATGATGGACCGCGCGGTGCCGGGCGGCGTGCGTAGCGATGTCTCTGGCGAGTGCACCGGGCGATTGACGGCGCTCGTCGCACTCGTGCGAAGGCAATTCCCGCCTCTCGTCCACCTCTACGACAACACTGCATCGCTCAAGGACCGCACGGTATCGACCGGCATCCTGTCCGAAGCGCTGGCCCGGCAGTACGCCGCCGGCGGCTACGTGGGCCGCGCGTCGGGACGCATGTTCGATGCGCGGCGCACGCCCGGCTATAACCCCTACGACGAACTCAAATTCGAGGTGCCGGTAGTGCACGCGGGCGATGTGAACGCGCGTGTCTGGATCCGGATCCAGGAAGTGGAGCAGAGCCTGGCGCTCGTGGAGCAGATCCTGCAGCGGCTGCCCGCGGGCCCGATTTCAACTCCTTTATCGGCCGCCGCCGGCGTGCGTGAGGGCATGGCCCTCGTCGAGGGCTTCCGCGGCGACATCTTCGCCTGGGTCCGCATCGCTGCCGACGGTCGCGTGGAGCGCTGCCATCTGCGCGATCCGTCGTGGTTCCAATGGCCCCTCCTCGAGGCCGCGATCGAAGGCAACATCGTCGCCGACTTCCCGCTGTGCAATAAGTCGTTCAACTGCTCGTATTCGGGGCACGACCTCTGACATGCGGCGCATCCTGCTCAAAAATATGATCCAGGGTCCATTCACCGAGCCGGCGCCGGCCGCCGATGAGGCTGCGCTGGCAGAGCTTGCCGCGCGCTTGAACAGCAGCACGCGCGCACGCCTCGGACGCACGCTGTCGATCCGTGAAGTGGACGCCGGCTCGTGCAACGGCTGCGAGCTCGAGATCCATGCGCTGAACAACGTGCTCTACGACCTCGAGCGCTTCGGCCTGCGCTTCGTCGCCTCGCCGCGCCACGCCGATGTGCTCCTCGTCACCGGACCGGTCACGCAAAACATGCGCGAAGCGCTCGAGCGCACGTACCGGGCGACCCCGGATCCGAAATGGGTCATCGCCGTGGGCGACTGCGCGCGCGACGGCGGCGTCTTCGCCGGCAGCGCCGCGTGCGTCGGCGCCGTATCGGCGGTTCTACCGGTCGACCTGCACATCGCGGGCTGTCCGCCCTCGCCGACCGCGCTGCTGCGCGGATTGCTCGCGCTGGTGGAGACGGTGAAGTAGTTTGCTGGAGCGGGTGAAGGGAATCGAACCCTCGTATGCAGCTTGGGAAGCTGCTGTCCTGCCACCGAACATGACCCGCAGGGGCCAGCGAGCGCCCACGGTCTCGACGTGGTGAAAGCGGACTCCAACGACCGGTGTGCCAAGTAGTCGGGCAGGTTTGGTAGGCTTGGTTTGTAGGTCAGAAAACGCGGCCATCGTACAGTGGCAGTACCCGTGCTTCCCAAGCACGAGACGCGGGTCCGATTCCCGCTGGCCGCTCCACCAACTGTGCGCCTTAGACCGTGTGCCTCAACCGCGTGCCCCGCGCCAGCGTGTGGCTCAATAAAAGTCGTATATGGGTGGAGAGACATGACTTTTATTGAGCAGCTCAGGTCCCGGAGGGACTGAAATTTCTTCGCCCCGACGACGACCCACCGGGGGCGGAAATTTCGAAGCGGACCTAAGCAGCCCGAAGGCCGTTGCCTGAGCTCGTTGAACACTGGATGCTGGTTGAGCACGTCTAGCTGGTCTTCACCTTCACCGCGTCGATCAATCCACCGCTGGAATCCCGGTCGACTAGGCCGACTTTCGGTACCACTCACGCTGAGGGTTCGGAACGCCCTGATTCCTCAGCAGCCGCCGAGGTAGGTCGACAGCTAAGAGAGGTGTTGCGCTGCGGGTCACTCATTTGCAAGCACCCGAGAGCCCCAAAGACCTCCTAAAGCACTGTGAATTGCAGGGGACGCAAAATCTGCAATAAGCGTGGCGACAACTTTGCGAGCGTCGCCTACATGGCCGAATGACTTTGCAGGGCTCGAGCGCAAAGTCAACCGAGAAGACGCAAATTAGAAGTCCTTCTTGATTTGTTGCTGCTGATAGTTCGTGTCCGTGGTGTACCTAAGGTTTCAAGGAGATTAGCCAAGATCAGCAACTTGTGATCTGGCATTGGCTCATGCCCACTGATCCACGCCGCTACCACCCCGTCGGAGACCATCAATTTCTTGGCGAGGGGAGAGAGACTCCCAACCTTGCTGCAGCTCGCTCAAGGAGGGCGCGCTTCGTGTCTGACATGTACGGAGTGGCGCTCAAGCCATGGCGCCACCAACTTTGCGGCGCCGCCTCCACCCCTTCGCGCGCGCCGACGTCACACTAATTTGAGCGCTGCATTGTTCCACGGTTACGGAGGCACTCGCTGATAGAAGCAATGAGCACAGTGGATTTCATGCTTCCTAGAGCACCCAATCCCGAGTATTCCCGGCCTGACAAGATCGCGATCAGCCGGGTACGGAGATCTCAGGCTCTGAGAGGCTACCGACGGCGCCGGGATCGCGTCACGCGGCACGCCTGCAGCTGACGGTCGAGGCAGGACTGCAGCTAAGAGAGGTGTTGGGCCGGTGGTAAGTGTTGAATGTTCCCAATCATCCTTGCCGTGGGCATGCCTTCTGGAGCTGCAGTTTCAGGCCGTTAAAGGAAATAGCATGAGTTTTTTCCCCCTGCGTGTAGGAGATCGCATTATTTGCCCACGTTGGATGCTTTTGTATCGCGACCTCGTACGCCTTCCTTACATTGGACAGTTCCACGGGATATAGACAAAAGCATTCGCTAGGCGCGGCAGCTTTGCGTTGGACGCACTCGGAGACTTTTTCGCTGAGCAGAACTATCACCTTGTCCATCATCGACGCGTCTTGAATGTCCCCGCGCGTGCGCAGTTCTAGGGGCTCTGCCGCAGCCGACATGGGCTGCATGAAGAAACACAGGAGCAGGGCAAAGCGAGAGTATCGGCCAGAAGCGGGCGTCTCAACCAACATCCGCGTTGATCGGCCACGTTGGCGCACTGAAGCGTAAGCGAAGCGGTGCCGAATCATCGACCGCACTCTATGGCACCGTGTTTTTTCAAGATCTCCGCAATCACGCCCCCGACGGGCTTGGTCTTCGCTCCTTCAAGGCTCAGCCAGGAAAGCCTCATGTCGCCGATGCAGTATGGGAGAGTCATGGGCTGCGTGTGGATTTGTGCTGTCGAACTTGGGCTGTGGAAGTCGATGTAAAACCAAATGCCGTCCTCGTCCGGGTTGGGAACGCCCGACGTCCACCCGCCTCGGAGCTCAGGTCGGTGAGTGTGATAGCCGTACGAAATCTTATGCTCGTCCGCCGTCAGGTTCCCAGAGACTGAGAAATCCTTAAGCTGAGGATAGCTTCCCCTGAGATTGGCGATGTCGCGCGCAATTCCTTCCACTGCGCGCGTGTAATCGAAGCTATCCGCGAAACATGTCGACGAAAGACCTGCAGTCAGAAGCACTATTGATTGAATGATCCTCTTCAATTTCGTTTCAAAGAGCATAGCGAGCTAATGTGGTTAGGCGGGAGCGACCTCTTCGACATAGGGCAGGCTGAGCACCATGGCCAGCTCGTGTCCCAGCGGTACGCCGGCATTGAGCGCCGTCCGGGCAATGAGTATGTCGGGCGCACCACCTTTGCCCTTGAGAGACACGCGTTCATGCCATCGCGGCGCTTGGGCCGTTCGGAGCGGGCCGAAAATGCGTTCCACTCGAACGGCCTCGAACTGCTGCATGGGAAACGTCCCGGCCGGGCCTGCCAACCGAATGCCATATAGCGTGCTGGGTTGCACGACGACGGCATCCGGCGTGATGGTCCCCTGCGAGCCAATCAGGTTTCTGAAGAACACGCGCCCGAAAATCGCGACTACGCCGCCGATCAGGAGCAGCTGCACCGCCGCTGCCGTGCTGTGCGACACAAAGAGAGAATAGAAAATACCAGGCAGGATTACCAAAGCCAGCAGGCCTAAGACACCTCGCAGGATGACTTTGACGACGCCGGTAGTATCAAACTCGTAGGGTAACGTCACCCTTTGCTACCGTCGCTGATCCAGCAGGCGATTAATCCGCTCGCGCTCATTTGCACTGGCATCCCAATGTAAATCGCACGTGATGCACGACAGCCGGATAGGGCTGCCACCCTTAAGCGCGTCGCAAGCCCTGCACGTTCGAACACGTGATGCGGCATATGGCCGTTTGGGCATCGCACGGAGAAATCGACCTTGTCGCCCACAGTGGCCATCATAGGCATTCTGAGGCTGAGGTGACGTCCGCTAGGGGTGGCGGTTTCAATCGGTCATTGCAACACTGCACGTAGTCTATCGGCAGGGCATTCAAATCCCAAGGTCAGCCTCGGTCGTTGATTCAAACGCTTGGCGATCTTGGGGAAGTACTGACGCAGCAGGCCGTTGGTGTTCTCGTTGCTGCCGCGCTGCCACCTTCAGGCAAATCCTATCATCGTTGCAACCGGGGGCTACTTTGTTGCAGCGGGACATTTTGGCCCCCCGGGGCGGGGGATAACGGCACGCTGTCTTTATAAGACTCTCTACAAGACTGCTTGGTTATCCCGGTGGAGGGCTGAGGGCGAAAGTTCGTGGAGCGGGCGATGGGAATCGGACCCACGTTCTTAGGTTGGGAACCTAATGTCTTGCCACTAGACGACGCCCGCGTTCGCTGCGAAAACCGAACCTACCGGACCTGCGGGTCCTGTTCGGTGGCAGAACGGCAGCTTCACATTGGGAAGCTGCCGTTCTGCCATTGAACTACACCCGCGTCGCCGGGATTTTATACGCGCCGCGTCACTCGACGCCGATCTCACCGACCATGCCGTCCCAGTCGTGATCGGCGCAGGTGAGCGGATAGCGGCCCGGCTGGCGCGCGATGAAGTAGAGATCCTTCCGGTCTCCGGGGTGGAGCAAAATTTCCGGCAGGCCCTGCTCGAGCACCTCGGGATTTTTCACGTCGATCGACTTGAAGAACTCGGGCGCGGTGAACTCGTGCATTTCCTTGCCGTCGTTCTCCAGCCGCAGGCGATAGAGGGTGCCCGCCTTGAAGGTGAGCCTGTCGGGCACGAAGCGATCGTCGATTAGGTGCATTACGACAATCTCGGCCGCCGGCTGCGCGGCGGCGATGCCGACCCATAGTGCGAGCAGGAGCGCTCTCATGGCCTGCAATGGAAGGTATCATTCGCCCGTGATTCAAGTCACGGTAAACGGTGCGGCGCGGCGCTTCGATGCGCCGCTGAACGTCGCCGGACTGCTGCAGAAGCTCGACATGGCCGGCAAGAAGATCGCCGTCGAGAAGAACGGCGAGATCGTGCCGAAAAGCGCGCATGCCGGAACGCTGATTGCGGACGGCGACCAGCTCGAGATCGTGGTCGCGGTGGGCGGCGGCTGATGAGCCCTATGGCAACTGAGCCTCTGATCATCGCCGGTCAGAGCTATACATCTCGGCTCCTGATCGGCACCGGCAAGTACAAGGACTTCGCCCAGACCCGCGAGGCGATCGAGGCCTCGGGTGCGCAGATCGTCACCGTCGCGATCCGGCGCACGAACATCGGCCAGAACCGCAACGAGCCAAGCCTGCTCGAATTCCTGCCGCCGTCGAAATTCACTTATCTGCCGAACACGGCCGGCTGCTACACGGCGCAGGACGCGGTGCGCACGCTGCGTCTGGCGCGCGAGCTCCTCGACGGCCACGAGCTCGTGAAGCTCGAGGTGCTCGGCGACCCGCACACGCTCTACCCCAACATGCCGGAGACGCTGCAGGCCGCGGAGCAGCTGGTGAAGGAAGGCTTCAAGGTGATGGTGTACTGCTCCGACGATCCGATCCAGGCGCAGATGCTGGAAGCCGCCGGCTGTGTCGCCGTCATGCCGCTCGCCTCGCTCATCGGCTCCGGCATGGGCATCCTGAACCCCTGGAACCTGCAGCTCGTCATCGACAAGGTGAAGGTGCCGGTGCTCGTCGACGCCGGGGTCGGCACGGCGTCCGACGCGGCCGTCGCGATGGAGCTTGGTTGCGACGGCGTGCTGATGAACACGGCGGTCGCCGCAGCGCGCAACCCGGTGCGGATGGCGCACGCCATGAAGCTGGCGGTCGAGGCCGGCCGCGAAGCCTTCCTCGCCGGCCGCATGCCGAAGAAGCTCTACTCGGCGGCGCCGAGCTCGCCCACCGAAGGAACGATCTCCTCCAAGGCCGCTTGAGGCCTATCCGCAGTTACGTGCTGCGCCAGGGCAGGACCACGCCGGCGCAGCAGCGCGCGCTGGATCAGTTGTTTCCCAAGTACGGCATCGCCTTCGGCCAGAAAATCACTTCGGCGCGTCCGCTCGTGCTGGAGATCGGCTCGGGAATGGGCGAGACGACGATCGCCATCGCGAGAGTGCATCCTGAAGCCGACTTCGTCGCGGTCGAAGTGCACGGCCCCGGTGTCGGCAGCCTGCTGAATGCGGTGGAGCGCGAGCAGCTGAAGAATGTGCGCGTGATCCGTCATGATGCGGTCGAAGTGCTGGAGACAATGGTGCTGGACGAGAGCCTCGCGGCGATCCATCTCTTTTTCCCGGATCCGTGGCCGAAGAAGCGCCACCACAAGCGCCGCCTGGTGCAGACCGAGATGGCGGCGCTTATGGCGCGCAAGCTCGCGCCCGGCGGCATCCTGCATGCCGCGACCGACTGGCCGGATTACGCAGAACACATGGCGGCCGTGCTGGCCGCCGAGCCGCTGCTCGAGCCCGCCGAGCGCGGCTTCGCCGAACGGCCGCCTACGAAGTTCGAGTCGCGGGGCCGGAAACTCGGACACCCGATCCGCGACCTGCACTTTCGCCGCCGACAAAGAGCGCCAGCAGCTCGTTGAGGAACAGCCGGCCGCGCTCGGTCGGGCGCAGCCGCTGCCAGTCACGCTCGATCAGGCCCTGGCGTTCGGCTTCGTCGAGCTGCGGCTGCACCGCAGAGATCGGCAGGCCGGTGCGTTCCTGGAAAAGCGCGGGCGGAAATCCATCGATCAGCCGCAGCGCATTGAGCATGAACTCGAACGGCAGCTCGCGCGGGTCCACGGTCGCCTCCCTCGAGACCGTGGATTGAGCGGCCAGATAGTCGCGAGGCTGCTTGATGCGCTCGTGGCGCGTCACGCGATCGGGGAAGCTCACTTTGCCATGCGCGCCGGCACCGATGCCGAGGTAGTCGCCGAATTCCCAGTAGTTGACGTTGTGCCGGCAGCGATGTCCCGGCCGCGCGAAAGCCGAGGTCTCGTAGTGCTCGTAACCCGCGCGGCCGAGCGCCTCCTCGAAAGCGGCCTGCATGTCGGCGCACGCATCGTGCTCGGGCAGCGACGGTGGAGCGCTATAGAAGGCGGTGTTCGGCTCGATGGTCAGCTGGTAGGCCGAGAGGTGGGGCACGCCGCAGGCGAATGCGGCGCGCAGGTCGGACTGCGCCATCGCCAGCGTCTGCTGCGGCAGCCCGTACATCAGGTCCAGGTTGACGTTGTCGAAGCTGGCGAGCGCCGCTGCGACGCCGCGGCGCGCCTCGTCGGCCGAGTGAATGCGTCCGAGCGCGGCGAGCATCCGGTCATCGAAGCTCTGCACCCCGAGCGAGATGCGATTCACGCCGGCATCGCGAAAGCCGCGGAGGCGCGCCGCTTCCACCGTGCCGGGATTCGCTTCGAGCGTGATCTCGGCCACGGGCTCGACCGTGATGCGCGCGCGGATGCCGGAGAGGAGCGCGTCGATGGCCGCCGGCGAGAAGAGGCTAGGCGTGCCGCCGCCGATGAAGAGGCTGACGATGCGCCGGCCCCAGACCGACGGCAGCAGCGCCTCCAGGTCTGCGATGAGCTTCGCGACGTACTCGGCCTCAGGCAGCGTGCCGCCGCGCTCGTGCGAATTGAAATCGCAGTACGGGCACTTGCGCGCGCACCAGGGGATGTGCACATAGAGCGCGAGCGGCGGCAGCACCGCCAGCTCGACCCGTCCCGGACGCTCAAGGACGATCTGCGGCATTCAACAAATCCAGCAATCGGCGCAGCGCCAACGCGCGGTGACTGATGCGGTTCTTTTCCTCGGGCGCGAGCTCTGCGGCGGTCTTGCCGAGAGCAGGCAGGAAGAAGAGCGGGTCGTAGCCGAACCCGTTCGCGCCGCGCGGCGCGCGGGCGATCTCGCCTCGCCAGACCCCTTCCGCGATGAGCGGCCGCGGATCGTCGGCGCGCCGTACGAGCACCATCACGCAGCAGTAATAAGCCGAACGCTCGGCGGCGAGCCGCGGCAGCAATTTTTCATTGTTTCGCGCGTCGCGCTCCTCGCGGCCACCTTCGCGCCCCGCGTAATAGGCCGAATGCACACCCGGCTCGCCGCCGAGCGCCTCGACGCACAGGCCCGAATCATCGGCCAGCGCCGGCAGGCGGGCGGCGCGGCTCGCGTGGCGCGCCTTCGCGAGCGCGTTCTCGACGAAGCTCGCGTGCGGCTCATCGGCCTCGGCGATGCCGAGCGTGGACTGCAGCACGAGCTCGAGGGAGGCGCCGGCGATGGCCTCGATCTCACGCCCCTTGCCGGGGTTGCTCGACGCCAGCACCAGCTTCATTTCAGCTCGTACTCGGCGAGCCAGTAGTACTCGAGCGGCCTATAGACGAACGCGCGCGCATGGGGCGTCAGGACGGAACGCAGGTCGGACTCTGACGGGAAATTCTTGAGCACCCGGTTCTCGGTGCCGTCCGCCAACGGCCGCAGCTGGTAGGTATTGCCTTCGGCGTCGCGCTCGGCGATCGGCGTGCTCGAGGCGTCGATATAGAGGTTGTCCATCATCACGACGCGCGCGCCGCGCTCGAGCCGACGATGCAGCGAGGCGAGGAATTTGCCGATGTCGCTCAGCGGAACGTGGGACCACCAGAACATGGCGAGCGCGGCATCGAAGCGGCCGAGATCCGCGCCCAGCTGGTAGGCATCGGCGGCTGCGAATCGCACCCGGCCCGGCGGATAGGCCTTGGCCTGCGCGATCGCCATGGGCTCCTCGGCCATGTCGGTGGCGACGATGCTTGCGGCGAGCGGGGCGACCAGCGTGGTCCAATAACCGGTGCCGCAGGCGATCTCGAGGACGCGCCGACCCGCGAGACGCTGCGGCACTTCTTTGCGCAGCACCGCCAGATCGGCCTGCCGCTCGGGCTTGGCGTAGATCGCTTCGTACTCACCGGCCCGCCGGCGGTAGTACTCGACAAGTTCACTCACAACAAGAAAGCCTCAGAGCAGGCCAAGCGCCCTTCTTTGATGGCTGATCAGGTCGCGGATGCCTTGCTCGGCGAGCGCCAGCAGCTGATCGAGCTGCGCGCGGGCGAACGCTTCGCCCTCGGCCGTGCCCTGCACCTCGACGAAGTTGCCGGCGCCGGTCATGACGACGTTCATGTCGCAGCCGCAAGCCGAATCCTCGCCGTAGTCGAGGTCCAGCACCGGCGTGCCCTGGTGGAGGCCGACCGAGACCGCCGCCACGAAGTCGCGGATCGGCGATTGCGGCAGCTGCTTTCGCTTCTGCAGCCAGCCGAGCGCGTCGTGCAGCGCGACGAAAGCGCCGGTGATCGCCGCCGTGCGCGTGCCGCCATCGGCCTGCAAGACGTCGCAGTCGAGATGGATCGTCCTCTGCCCGAGCGACGCGAGGTCGACGACCGCCCGCAGCGAGCGCCCGACCAGCCGCTGGATCTCCTGCGTGCGCCCGGTCTGCTTGCCGCGTGCCGCCTCGCGATCGGTGCGCGTATTGGTCGAGCGCGGCAGCATGCCGTATTCCGCGGTGACCCAGCCGCGGCCCGTATCCTTGAGGAAGGGCGGCACCCGCTCCTCGACCGACGCCGTGCAAAGAACGCGCGTGTCGCCGAATTCGACGAGCACCGAACCCTCCGCGTGCTTCGTGAAGTTGCGCTGGATGCGCACGGGGCGGAGCTCGTCCGCACGACGGCCGGAAATCCTCATGAGCCGCGGCGCAGCGCTTCCTTGAGCTCGTCGATCGCCTTCTCGATGTCCTCGTCGGACACGCGGAGGTAATCGAGGTCGGTCGCCGTGAAGTCGCGGACTTCGGTGCGCTCCACCTGCGGCGCGGGCGCAGGCGCCGCCGCCACCGCTTCCTCGGCCCAGCTCGTCGCGACGACGGAGAGGTTGTCGCATTCATGCCCGGCGCGGTGTTCGGCGAGCGTCATCAGCTCGGGGATGGCGACATTGAGATCGCGCGACACGAGCGCGTGCAGCATCTGGCGCTGCGTGAGGGGATTCCAGAACCCGTCGGAGCAAAGCAGCAGGATGTCGTTCTTCTCCAGCCGCTCGCTGGACAGCGGATCCGGGCGCGGCGCCGAATAACCGCCGAGGCATTGCAGCAGACGGTTGCGCTCCGGATGCGAGGTGACGGCCTCCTCGCGAATGCGCCCCTCGTCGATCAGCTGCTGCACGACGGTGTGGTCGCGCGTGCGGTGCACGATGCGTCCCTGCCGGATGAGGTACAGCCGGCTGTCGCCGACGTGCATCCAGTAGGCGTGGCCGTCCTGCACCAGGCACGCGACGAACACGGTGCGCGGCGTATCGGACAGGCGCCGCTTCTCGGCTTCGCGCAGGATGGCGACGTGCGCCGCCCCGATGGCGCGCGCGAGGAAGGCGCCGGGATCGGCGATGCGCGGGCGCGCCTCGCGCTCGAACGACGCGCCGAGGAGGCCGATCGCCATCTGGGCGGCGACCTCGCCATGCAGATGGCCGCCGAGTCCATCGGCGACGGACATCAGCAAACAGGCGGAGCTCGACCAGGAGCCGATACAGTCCTGGTTCATGCGCCGCGTGCCGATGCGCGTGTCCTTGACGACGTCGTAGTTCATTTGGATCGCAGCTTGAATCCGAAAAACGGCTTCGCCCCCTTGTGCTCGGGCTCCTTCTCGCCGAGCAGCGCTTTCTGCAGTGCGAAAACGCTTTGCGGCCGCTCGAGGTGGTCGAGGCGCAGGCACCAATCGATGATGTCGAGGAGCACGGACGAGTACTGGTCGTCCCATGCGCGGCGTGCCGGCTCGAGTTCGTCCTTCTCGAGGCGCAGGTGCGCGGGCTGCGGCGCCGCGCCCGCAAGGCAGGAATACGCGGTGGCGCCCACCGAATAGATGTCGGTCCAGGGCCCGAGCTCGCCCTTTCGCGCGTACTGCTCGGGGGCGGCGAATCCCGGCGTGTAGGTCGGCGCGAGCATCTCTCCTTCGGCGGAAAGCGTCTGCCGCGCAGCGCCGAAGTCGATCAAGAGCGGCGAGCCGTCGGTGCGCAGGAACACGTTCGCCGGCTTGATGTCGAGGTGCAGGAGCTTGTTGGTATGCACCTCGCGCAGGCCGTTCAGCAGCTGTGCAAACGTCGAGCGCACCCAGATCTCGTCCGGCAGGCCCTTGCGCCCGAGGATGTGCTGCTGCAGCGAGCGGCCGCGCTCGTAGCGCATCACGAGGTAGACGGTCTCGTTTGCACGGAAGAAGTTCAGCACTCGCACCACGTTCGGATGCTGCAGCCCGGCGAGCGCGCGCCCTTCCTCGAAGAAGCTCTTCATGCCGTAGCGGAAGCGCGGCAGGTCGGCGGCAGCGATTTTCGGCGGCTGCGCGGCGTCGCTGCGCAAGGCGAGTCCCGCCGGCAGGTATTCCTTGATGACCACCGGCGTGTCGTTGTCGTCGTGCGCCAGGTACACGATCGAGAAGCCGCCCGCGGCGAGCGTGCGCACGATGCGGTATTTATCGAGGCGCGTTCCTTCGGCTAATGCTTGGTTGGCTTGCGACGCCATCTCCTCCTATGATAACGAATGATCCAGAGCATGACCGGCTATGCGGCGGCGAGCGCCGAGTTATCGTCAAATCGCGCGGGCGGCGCGCTTTCCATCGAGCTGCGGTCGGTCAATGCACGCTTCCTCGATCTTCAATTCCGGGTGTCCGACGAGCTGCGCGCGCTGGAACCGATGCTGCGCGAGTTGATCGCCGGTCGCGTCTCGCGCGGCAAGCTCGACTGCCGCTTCTTCCTCAATCAAGCGGCCGCCGCGCCGGGGGCGCGCATCAACGCCGACGCATTGGCGCGCCTGCGCGAGCTTTCCGCCGAAGTGGCGAAAGCCATACCCCAGGCGTCGCCCCTGCGCATCGCCGATGTGCTGCGCTGGCCCGGCGTCATCGCCGAATCGCCGCTCGACGAGGAAGAAACGCGCCGCGTCGCCTCGGCGCTGTGCCGCAAGGCGCTCGACGAGCTCGTCGAATCGCGCCGGCGCGAGGGCGCAAAGCTCGCCGCGGCGGTCGGCGAGAGGGTCGCCGCAATGCGCGCGCGTCTTGAGCAGGCGGCGCCATTCGTGCCGCAAGCATTGGCCGCCTACCAGGCGAAGCTCACCGAGCGCCTAAGGGAGGCAATCGGCTCGTCGCTCGGCTCGGCCGGCGAAGAGCGCATCCGCCTGGAGCTAACGATGTTCGCCACCAAAGTGGATGTCGACGAGGAGCTCACCCGGCTGCGCGCCCACCTGGATGAGGCGGAGCGCACCCTGAAAAAAGGCGGCACAGCCGGCAAGCGGCTCGATTTCATCGCCCAGGAGCTCAATCGCGAGGCAAATACCCTGGCCTCCAAGGCCGCAAGCCAGGAACTCTCCGACTGCGCGATGGAGCTGAAGCTCCTCGTCGAGCAGGTGCGCGAGCAGGTACAAAACATCGAATGACCGGCAAGCTGTTCGTGATCACCGCGCCTTCGGGCGCAGGCAAGACCTCGCTCATCGAAGCGGTGATGCGCGACGACCCGACCCTCAAGATCTCCGTCTCGTACACCACGCGCGCGCCCCGCAAGGGCGAGAAGGAGGGCGTCGACTACCACTTCGTCGACGAAAAGACGTTTCGCGCCATGCAGAGCCGCGGCGAATTCCTCGAGAGCGCCGAGGTCCACGGCAACCACTACGGCACGGCAAAGCAGGTGATCCTCGAGGCGGTGAAGCGCGGCGACGACCTGATCCTGGAGATCGACTGGCAGGGCGCGCAGCAGGTGCGGCGGCTTTATCCCGATTGCATCGGCATCTTCATCCTGCCGCCGTCGATCGAGGAGCTCGAGCGGCGCATGCGCTCGCGCGGGCAGGATGCGGACGCCGTGATCCGGCGGCGGCTCGACAACGCGCGCGAGGAACTCACCCATGCCGGCGAGTTCAAATACGCTATAATTAACAAAGAGTTCGAAACCGCACGGCGCGAGCTCGCGAATATCATCCAGGGCGAGCGCGCCAAAACCTGAAGAGACCCTGCAATGGCCCGCATCACGGTTGACGATTGCCTGAAGAGAATTTCGAACCGCTTCCAGCTCACCCTCGCCGCGACCTACCGTGCGCGCCAGTTGAGCGCCGGCGCGAGCCCGCTCGTCGAGCCGAACCGCGACAAGTCGACCGTCATCGCGCTGCGCGAGATCGCCACCGGCAAGGTCGGCACCGAAGTGCTGAAGCGCAACGCCACCCCCACCACGCCGCCCGGCCCCGGTTTATAGGACCCGTTGTAAGACGCGGCGGGTCAGGTAATCTGACCTCGTGGCAGCCACCGCCCCGCTTCTCAGGGAATCCGAGCGCTTCGGCTATCTGAAGCCGAAGGACGTGTCGCGTCTGGAGGAGGCTTACCGCTTCTCCGAAGCCGCGCATGCCGGCCAAACTCGCCAGTCGGGCGAGCCCTACATCTCGCATCCTCTCGCGGTCGCCGAGATCCTGGCCGATTGGCACCTGGACGGCCAGACCTTGATGGCGGCGCTCCTGCACGACGTCACGGAGGACACCTCGGTGACCAAGGACGAGATCTCCGACACGTTCGGCAAGCCGGTCGCGGAGCTCGTCGACGGCGTCTCGAAGCTCGACAAGATCGAGTTCCAGTCCGCCGAGCACGTGCAGGCGGAAAACTTCCGGAAAATGCTCTTGGCAATGGCGCGCGACGTGCGCGTCATCCTGATCAAGTTGGCCGATCGGCTGCACAACATGCGTACGCTTGGAGCAGTGCCGCCCGCCAAGCGCAGGCGCATCGCGCGCGAGACGATGGAGATCTACGCGCCGATCGCCAACCGCCTGGGGCTGAACGCGCTCTATCACGAGCTGCAGGAGCTCTCCTTCGCGCACCTATACCCCGCGCGTTACCGCGTGCTCGCCAAGGCGACCAAGGCGGCGCGCGGCAACCGCCGCGAGATGATCAGCCGCACGCTCGACGCCGTGAAGCGCAAGCTCGCCGAGGGCGGCACCCGCGCCGAGGTCTTCGGGCGCGAGAAGCACGTCTATTCCACCTACCGCAAGATGATCGAGAAGCATCTCTCGTTCTCGGAGGTGCACGACATCTTCGGCGTGCGCGTCGTGGTCGCCGACGTGCCGGCCTGCTATCTCGCCATGGGTGCGCTGCATGCCCTCTACAAGCCGATCCCCGGCAAGTTCAAGGACTACATCGCGATCCCGAAGGCGAACGGCTACCAGTCGATCCATACGGATCTCATCGGCCCGTACGGCGTGCCGGTCGAAGTGCAGATCCGCACCGACCAGATGCACCGCCTCGCCGAGTCCGGCGTCGCCTCGCATTGGCTCTACAAGGACGAGACCGACAAGCTCTCGGATCTGCAGAAGCAGACGCATCGCTGGCTGCAGTCGCTCCTCGAGATCCAGCACCAGTCGGGCGATCCGCAGGAATTCCTCGAGCACGTGAAGGTCGACCTGTTCCCCGACGAGGTCTATGTTTTCACTCCCAAGGGAAAAATCCTTTCGCTGCCTCGCGGCGCGACCACCGTGGATTTTGCCTATGCGGTGCACACCGACATCGGCAATCGCTGCGTCGCCGCCAAGGTCAACGGCGAGCTGGTGCCGTTGCGCCAGGAGCTGCGCAACGGCGACCGCGTCGAGATCATCACCGCGAGCCATGCGAAGCCCAATCCCGGCTGGCTGCAGTACGTGCGCACCGGCAAGGCGCGCTCGAACATCCGCCACTTCCTGAAGACGATGCAGTACGAGGAGTCGGCGAGCCTCGGCGAGCGCCTGCTCGACCAGGCGCTGCGCGCGGTGCGGGGGGTGCTCGCCGAAGTCGACGATGCGAGCTGGGAGCGCGTGGTGCGCGAAGGCGGCGCGAGATCGAAGGAAGAGCTCCTCGCCGACATCGGCCTCGGCAAGCGCCTGCCCGCCGTCGTGGCGCGGCGCCTGCTCAAGCGGTACGAGCCCAGGGAAGAAGGCAAAGCGTCGGTCACCATTCGCGGCACCGAGGGCATGGCGGTGCAGCTCGCGAGCTGCTGCCGGCCGATCCCGGGCGACGACATCGTCGGCTCGATCAAGAAAGGCCAGGGCCTGGTCGTGCACCAATCCGATTGCGCGAGCATCGTGCGCTCGCGCAAAAACGAGCCCGATCAGTGGCTCGACGTCGAATGGGATCCGCGCACCAGCCGCCTGTTCCAGTCGGCGGTGCACGTCATGGTGGAGAACCAGCGCGGCGTGCTGGCGCGGGTCGCCTCGCGGATCGCGGAAGCCGGCTCGAACATCGATTCGATCACAACCGAGGACGACCGCGGCCTCTTCACCACCATGCACATGGTGCTCGAGGTGGCGAATCGCCAGCACCTCGCGCGCGTGATGCGCGCGCTGCGCCGCCTGCCGGACGTCAAGAAGATTACCCGCGCGAAAGAATAGCCCGCTAGCGCAGCTGGATGGTCAGCAGGAACTCGCCGCGCACGACGTTGAGCGCGAGGCGGCCGGAAGCGCGCAGCGCCTTGGCGAGCTCCGGCGCCGTCGTGACGCGGCGCTGGTTGACGCCGATGACGAGGTCCCCGGCGCGGATGCCATGGGCAAACGCCGGCGAGCCGTCGTCCACCTGGGTGACCAGCAGTGCGCGGTTCGTGCCCGGCAGGCCGCGGCGCTCCACCTGGGCGAGGGCGGCACCGTTCAACTCGGCGAGCCGCTGGCCGGCGGCCGCCTGCCGCTGGATCTCGCCGATCTCGGCCTTCAGCGTCTGCGTTTCCTTGCCGCGCTGGACCTTCATCTCGACCGTATCGCCTACCGGCACGACACCCAGTCTCGCGCGCAGCTCCGCCGGGGCGCGCACCGGGCGGCCGTTCAGCGCGACCACCACGTCGCCCTTGCGCAAGCCGGCGCTCGCGGCCGGCGAATTCGGCTCCACTTCCGCGATCAACGCGCCGTCGCCGCCGCCGACGACGGGCTGCATCGCGATCCCGAGCCGGCCGCGCTTCACTTCACCGAAGCGGATGAGCTGCTCCATCACCGCGCGCGCGAGCACCGAAGGCACGGCAAAACCGATGCCGACGTTGACCGGGCCGAAGATCGCAGTATTGATGCCGATCAGCTCGCCCTTGAGATTGACGAGGGCGCCGCCCGAATTGCCGGGATTGATGGAAGCGTCGGTCTGGATGAAGTGCTCGTAACCCTCGACCGAAAGGCCGCTGCGGCCGAGCGCCGAGACGATGCCCGAAGTCGCCGTCTGCCCGATGCCGAACGGATTGCCGATCGCGACTACGAAGTCGCCAACCTGCAGCTCATCCGAATCGCCGAATTTCAGATCCACTAGTCGCGTCGGCTCCACCTTGACCACCGCGACATCGGTGCCAGGGTCGGCGCCCACCAGCTTCGCCGGCAGACGCCGGTTGTCGCGCAGCGTCACCAGGATTTCTTTCGCGTCCTTGACGACGTGCGCGTTGGTGAGGATGTAGCCGTTCTTCGCATCGACGATCACGCCCGAACCTGCCGCGACCTGCGGCTGCGCCTGCTGCGGTCCGCCGAAGAAGCGGCGGAAAAACGGATCGCGCATCAGCGGATTCTCGTCCTCCGGGCTTCGCTGCAGCACGGCGATGTTGACCACCGCAGGCGTCACCTTCTCGAGGATCGGCGCGAGCGTCGGCAGGCCGTCGCGCGTCGGCAGCCCGGCGGGCTGCGCCTGCGCGGTCGCCATCACCAGGAGCAAAAGGAGCGCGCGGATCACTCGTCCGACTCGGCCTTGTCGCTCCCGTGGCGCTGCACTTCGGTATTCATGCCGACGTCCTTGCGCCGCCGCTGGACGAGCTCTTCGCCCGTCTTGAAGTAGTCGCCCTGCACCGCGCGGCTCGCGGCCTGCTCGAGCTCCGCGGGCCAGTCGCCGAGGCTATAGCCGAACCAGGGCGCCTCGGGCTTGAGCGGCGGCAGGCCGAGCTCCTGCCAGATCTCGCGTGCGCGCTCCATGTACTCGCGCTTCGGCAGCGAGATCGGCGGGAAGTCTTCCTTCAGCGTGGCATCGATCAGCACCGAGGCGTCCTCGCCGCCGTTCCGCTGGCTGCGCGGGCCGTGGCCCTGGTCGCGGTGCGGCAGGATCTGCAAGTCGAGCGCGGGGTTCGCGCGATAGGACATCGCCCAGAGGAGCGCATCGGCGTTGTCCGGATCGATGTCGTCGTTCACCGCGATGATGTACTTGCCCGCCGCGCGGTTCCACGCCGCCGCGCCGTAGAGGGCGCGCCATATCTCCGTCCTCGGCATGCCGCGCTCGAGGATCAGGACGACCACCTTGCGCAGGTTGGTGAGCGGCTCGTGCATCGACACGCGCTTCACCCCCTGGATGCCGAGTCCCTGGCGCAGGTGCTGCGTATAGAGCGGCTCGAGCGCCACGCGCTTGATCAGGCTCGATTCGCTCGGCGTGACCTGCGAGATGATCGAAGTGAGCACCGCGTTCTTGCGCCGCGTGATGCAGGTCACCTCCATGAAGGCGTTGTACTCCTGCAGATTGACGTGGCCGTGCGATTCGCCGAACGGCGCCTCGGGCTCGAGGTACTCGGTGTCGATCCAGCCCTCGACCACGATCTCCGATTCCGCGGGCACCAGCAGATCGACGGTCTTCGCCTTCACGACGTTGATCGGCGCGCCGACCAGTCCGCCGGCGACATGCAGCTCGTCGATCGACTCGGGCACCTTCTGCGCAGAGGTGAAAGCCACGCAAGGCGGCGCGCCCAGCACCACCGCGGCGGCGAGCTTCTGGCCTTTCTTCTTCGCCTTCTGCCAATGCGTGTAGATGCCCGGCCGCAGCTCGAGCGAAGGATTCATCCCCAGGCGCTTGGGCGCTTTCACCTGCCCGCGGTAGATCCCCATGTTCTGCACGCCCGTCTCCGGATCCTTGGTGATGTACTGCGAGAGCGTGGTGAACGGCGCGATGTCCCAGCCCGGCGTCGAGATCGGGATCGGCAGGCGATCGAGGCCCGGCTCCTCCATCTCCTGGCATGGCGCCTCTTTCACCACTCTTGGCGCGATGGGCTGCGCAATCGCCCTCGTCCACACCTCGTTGATTTTCTCCAGCGGGCAACCCATGCCGAGGCGGTAGATCTCGCGGTTCGCCGCCAGCGCCCCGACCACCACCGGGATGTCGTACTTGCGCCCCTTGCTGTCGGTGACATTCGTGAAGAGGAAGGCCTTGCGGTCCTTCTCGGCGATGCCGCCGCGGAACTGCCAGCGCACGAGCGGGTGCATCTCGGTGTCCTTGTTGATCGGCCGCTCGACGCGCACGAGCAAGCCCGCGGCTTCCAGCGTCTTCAGGTGCTCGTGCAGGTCGGCATAACCGCGGGTATGTGATGCGTCGGCCATATCAGTCCACTGTAATGTGCTTTTCCTTGATGAGGCGGCCCCATTTCGCCTGCTCGCGCTTCACGAGCTCGGTGAGCGCTTCGGGCGTGCCGCCGATGATCTCGCAGCTCTGCGCTTCCAGGCGCTCGCGCACCGCGGGCTCAGCGATGATCTTCTCGAGCGTGGCGTGCAGGCGCTCGAGGACCGGCTTCGGCGTCGCCGCCGGGGCGAACATCGCGCCCCAGGACGCCGAATCGAATCCCGGGTAGGTCTCGGCGATCGACGGCAGGCCCGGATAATACTTCGAGCGCTCGGCGGTGCTCACGGCGAGCGCGACGAGCTTGCCCGCCTTCACGTGCTGCGCGATCGCGCCGCCGCCCTGGATCAGCATCACCTGCACCTGGCCCGACACCAGGTCCTGCATCGCCGGCCCGCCGCCGCGGTAATGGATCGGCACCGTCTCAATGCCGGCGACGTCCTTGAACAGCTCATAGGCCAGTCTGCTCGACGAGGCCGGGCCGGCGGATCCGTAGTTCAGGCTCGCGCCCTTCTCCTTGGCGAGCGCGACGAATTCCTTCACCGACTTCGCCCCGAGGCTCGGGTGCACCACCAGCACCTGCGGGAAGCGGCACACCTGCATGAGCGGCGCGAAGTCGCGCAGCGGGTCCCATTTCAGATCCTTGAAGAGGAATCGGTTCACCGCGAAGGTATCGAAGGTGACGAGCAACATATGCCCATCGGGCGGCGACTCGGCGACCTGCTGCGTGGCGATGATGCCGCCCGAAGTGACGCGGTTCTCGACGATGAAGGGCTGCCCGAGCTCGGTCGAGAGCGACGGGGCGAGGATGCGCGCCACGACGTCGCTCGCGCCGCCCGGGCTTGCCGGCACGACGAGGCGCACCGGGCGCGTGGGATATTGAGCCCAAGCCGGTACACTGAAGAGCAGAAGAAAGACGATGCGCCACATCCTCGCCATTATCGCGTGCCTCTTCGTCGCCTCGGTCCGAGCGCAGGATTATCCCGCACGCCCGATCCGCCTCATCGTGCCGATCGGACCGGGCGGCGGCACCGACATCCTCGGGCGCCACATGGCGCAAAAGATGAGCGAGCGCATGCGCGCGAGCCTGGTCGTGGAGAACCGGCCCGGCGCCGGCAGCATCATCGGCACCGACTACGTCGCCAAGTCGCCGCCAGACGGCTACACGCTGCTCGTCGGCGGCATCTTCAACATGGTGATGAACAAGGCGCTGGTGAAGGAATTGCCCTACGAGCCGACACGCGATTTCACGCCGCTCGGCTACATCTCGGCCTACCCGTTCGCGCTCGTGGCACGCGCCGATCTGCCGCCGGACCTCGCCGGCTTCGTGCAGTACGCGAAAGAACGCCCCGGCAAGCTCACGTATGGATCCGCCGGTCTCGGCACCTTGCAGCACGTCTGGGGGACCATCCTGGTAAGCATGCTCGGCCTGGACATGGTCCATGTGCCCTTCAAGGCGGCGCCGGCCGTGCACCAGGAGATGCTCGCCGGACGCATCGATCTCATGATGGACAACCTCTCCGCGGTGAAGCACCACGTGCGGGCAGGACGGCTCAAGGCCTATGCCGTGTCGTCCGCGGCACGCTCGCCGCAGCTCGAAGGCGTCCCCACGCTGAAAGAGAGCGGCGTCGATTTCGAGGGCGAGAGCTGGTTCGCGCTCTTCGCGCCGGCCGCGACGCCCGCGCCGATCGTTTCCCAGCTGCGCAGTGTCGTCGCGGAAGTGCTGCGCGACCCGGACTTCGCCGCTCGCGTCGACAAGGACGGCGGCCGCGTGCTCGCCGTCGCACCCGCCGACCAGGTGAAGTTCCTGCAGAGCGAGGTGGATCGCTGGAGCGGCCTCGTTACCCGGTACGGCGTCAGGGTTGACTAGCCTGCTAGACTAAAGGCTGGCAACCTTTGAAAGGAGGTGATCCTGTGAGAGATGACCAAGGCAACACCGGCCGGCAGGACTCTAGCGGATCCACCCGCAGTTCCGGGGGGCAATCCTAAGCATCGGGAGTCCGGCCCGCGTTTTTCAGTAGCATCCAGGCCGGCTGCCTGCAGTAAAAGCCCCGAGCGCGCGAGCGCCTCGGGGCTTTTCTTTTATAGTCCGCCGATGCGCAAGCGCCTCCTCCTGGCCGCGGCCCTCGTCCTCCTCATCGGGCTCGGCGCTGCCGGGGGGATCTATTTCACGGCCGAGGATGAGCAGGACCCGAGCACGTCCTATGTCGTCGTGATCGATCCGACGATGACCAAGACCTACGTGCATGAGCTGCAGCGCTTCGGCGGCAAGGCCGCCGTACTGTTCGACGAATTCAATCGCTGGTTCGCCGCCCGCTGGCACGGCAAGGCACTCGGCATCACCGTGGCGTGGATCACGATCGCCGTCGCCGCGCTGCTTTTCTGGATCAGCGACAGGTCACGGTCACGCTAGTCACGCTCACGCCCGGATACGCACCGACGGCGCTCGTCAGCGTGCGCGTCTGCCCCGCCGGCTGCGTCAGCACGCTCACGTCATGGCCCGTCGCGTAGTTGATCGGCGCGCTGAATGTAAACGGACCGTTCTGCGTCACCGAGAGGTTGTTGCCGCCGTTGTGTTTTGCAGCACCACCGTCCCGCTCGGATTCAAGCCCGAGAGGGTGCCGCCGATCGTGTAGGTCAGTCCCGCCGACATGGCGCCGCTGCCGCCGTCGTATCCGCCACCGCCCCCGCACGACGCCACGAGGATGCTCGCGGCTAGAAGCACAGATTTATTCATTCCGTCCTCCTCATCGCCTGCACGGATCAAACATGATGAAGAGGCCCGGTATTCCGTCTACCAGCGCGCCCACGTTTGGTGGACCATGGCGGTTAAATGCTGGTCTCCCTTGAAAGCTGGGACACACTCTCAAATGACTGGCTCGCCGCGTTCGAGCGGGCGGTCGAGGGATGCGATCGAAGAAGCATTGGCCAGCTCTTTATTGCTGAGAGCCATTGGCGCGATGTTCTCGCAATGACATGGCGGATCACCACCTGCAGTGGTGTCGATGCCATAGCGCGTCAATTCGTTGCCGATGCCGCGATTTCAAAACCCGTCCATCTGCGGGTCGATCGGAACCGCACGCCGCCGCGCGAGGTGACCCGGGCGGGTGCGAAATGCATCGAGGCGATCTTCCGATTCGAGACCGCTGTCGGCCGCGGCAGCGGCGTGCTGAGACTGACACCGGAGGGCAAGGCGTGGACGCTCCTCACCGCGCTCGACGAGTTGAAGGGCCATGAAGAGCACGTCGGCGGCCGCCGGCCGAGCGGCCACGGCTATTCGCGGACTTTTGGCGGACCGACCTGGAGCGACCTGCGGGAAGCCGCGCGCGACTACAGTCGTCGCGATCCCGACGTGCTGGTGGTCGGTGGCGGGCAGGCCGGGCTTTCGATCGCCGCGCGGCTCGCGCAGCTTGAGCTCGACGCGCTGGTCATCGATCGCTGGCCGCGCATTGGCGATAACTGGCGGCGGCGCTACGACGCGCTCAGGCTGCACAACCAGGTGCACGTCAACCACCTGCCGTACATGCCGTTTCCGCCGAACTGGCCGGTGTACATCCCCAAGGACAAGCTCGCCAGCTGGTTCGAGTCCTACGTCGAGGCGATGGAGCTCAACTACTGGACCGGGACCGAATTCGAAGGCGGCGCCTATGACGAGCAGGCGAAGCGCTGGTCGGCGAACCTGCGCCAGGCGGATGGCACCCGGCGGCTGATCCGACCGCGGCACGTCGTGATGGCGACCGGCGTGAGCGGCATTCCGGCGATTCCGGAGATACCCGTGCTGCGCGGATTCCGCGGCACGGTGCTGCACTCGAGCGAATACCAGGACGGCGCTGCCTGGAAAGGCAAGCGCGCGCTCGTCATCGGCACCGGCAACAGCGGCCACGACATCGCGCAGGATCTTTATTCGAGCGGCGCGAGCGTTACGCTGGTTCAGCGCAGCCCGACCCTGATCATCAACTGCGATCCGAGTGCTCAGCTCGTCTATGGGCTCTACAGCGAAGGCCCGCCGCTCGAGGACTGCGACCTGATCACGGCATCGGTGCCGCTCGCGCTGGCGAAAAGGACGCACCAGCTCGCCACCGCGCACGCGCGAGAGCTCGACAAGCCGCTGCTCGACCAGCTCGAGCGCAAGGGCTTCCGCCTCGATTTCGGCGAGGACGGCACCGGCTGGCAGTTCAAGTACCTGACGCGCGGCGGCGGCTATTACTTCAACGTCGGCTGTTCGGACCTGATCGTCGAGGGAAAGATCGGGCTCGCGCAGTTCGCGGAGCTCGAGCGACTACTGCCAAAAGCGGAGCTGGTTGTGCTCGCCACCGGCTACAAGGGGCTCGACGCGCTCGTGGCCAAGCTCTTCGGCGGCGAGATGGCCCGACGCGTCGGGCCGATCTGGGGATTCGGCGACGGCCAGGAATTGCGCAACATGTTCGTGCGCACCGCGCAGCCGGGGCTGTGGTTCATCGCCGGCAGCTTCGCGCAGTGCCGGATCTATTCCCGCTATCTCGCGCTGCAGATCAAGGCAACGGAGCTCGGGCTGATCTAGCGCTCGTCGGGTGGCGCAATCTCCGTCACCAGGTCCTTGATGAGCGCCTTGTTCGGCAGCGGCTCGAGCGTCATGTCGCCGTCCGCCAAGCGCGTGGTGCAGGCGTACACCGTCTTGCCGTCGACCTGGATCATGCATTCCTTGCAGGCGTTGGCGTTGATGCAGGAGAAGCGGATGGCGAGGCCCGGGTCGCGATGCACGCGGATCCAGCGCAGCCCGTCGAGCACCGTTTGCCCGGCTTCGAATGGCACCTCGAATCGCTCGTAGGTGCTTCCTCGCCGGATGTTGAGCTTAGCGAGCAAGCCGGACTCCATCGGCGCCAAGCCGCAGTAGCTGGTGGCGCTGCCATGCATCGCTCGCCTCGGGGAAGTCTTCCCGCTGGTGCGCGCCGCGGCTCTCGGCGCGCTCGAGCGCGGCGCGCGTAACGCATTCGCCGACGAGCGCCATGTTGCGCAGGTCGTGGAAGTCGAGCCACTCGGGGTCAAGGCCCTCGCCCGGCACAGGCATTTCGAACGATTGAAGCTGGCTGATCTCGGCGAGCGCGCACTGGAGTCCGCTGCGCGTACGGAGCGGACCTGCGTGCTCGCTCATCAGCGCTTGCAAGCGCACGATTTCCGCAGCCGGATTCATCGATGGGCGTGTCGCGGTGGGGAGCGCGCCGCCGGTAATCGCCGGCATCGCCGCCGTGGCAGCGACTGCCGCCGCGCGACGTCCGGCGCGTCTGCCGAACACCAACGCTTCGGTAATGGCGTTTCCCGACAGGCGATTGGCGCCATTCGCGCCGCCGACCGCTTCGCCCGCGGCGAAGAGGTGCGGCACATTCGTGCGCATGTCGACATCCGCGCGGATGCCGCCCATGTGGTAGTGCGCGATGGGCGCGACTTCGACCGCCTGCCGAGTGAGGTCGATGCCGTTCTTTGCGAGGCGGTCGATGACCGGACCGAAAGCCGCACGCAGCTCGGCTTCACTGCAATGCTCGAAGCTGAGCCAGGCGCCGCCGTGAGGCGAGCCCCGCCCCGCCGCCACCTCCTTGAGGATGGCGTACGTCGCCTGATCGCGGGCCGCGGTATAACGCCCGTCCTCGAGCAGGAATTCGCGCCTCTCGGCATTGAGCAATCGTCCGCCGAGCTTGTAGCGGAACGGATCCCACATGATCGGATCCATGCCGACCAGGCGCGGCGCGAGGTGGCCGATCGGGAAGAACTGCACGAACTCCATGTCGACGAGCTCGGCGCCGGCGCGCAGCGCGAGCGCATAGCCGTCGCCGCCCATGTTGATCGAGGCGCTGTTCCTGGCATAGAGGCGGGTAAGGCCGCCGGTGGCGACGATCGTCGCCTTGGCGGCAATCGCCACCGCTTCGCCGGTTGCGGTGTGTACGGCATGCGCGCCGACGCAAACACCGTCCTGCAGGGCAAGCTCGGTCACCAAGAGATCGCCGGTGCGCCGGATCTCGGGCACGCGCTGGACTGCGGCGCGGAGCGTCTTCGAAACCGCGGGGCCGGTGTTGAGGAAGTCGACGTAGACGCAGCGTCGCCGGTCGTGACCTGGCGCATGGACCTGGCGGATATGGCCATCGCCGTTCTTCCCGGCGCGCGCCCAGCCGACGCCCCGCTCGTCCATCTCGCGGATGCACTCGGGGCCCTCCTCGCAGAGGAGTTGCGACAACGTCGCGTCGCATAGCCCTCGCCCGGCCTTCAGCGTATCGGCAAGGTGGTTTTCCCAGTGGTCGGGCTCCTCTTCGCCGAGCGCGACGGCGACCGTCATCTGCGCCATTACCGTCGCGCCGCCGCGGCCGATCAAGCTGCGATCGACGAGCAGCACGCGCGCGCCGGCCTGGGCGGCGGCGAGCGCGGCATTCATGCCCGCGGCCCCCGCGCCGATGATCAAGACGTCGGTGTGGTTCAGGCAATCGCTCCGCGGTCGATGGTGACGACGCGGTCGACCATCCGCTCGGAGTGCTGGAGGTCGGACTCCGAGACGAGGATGGACATTCCTTCCTGCTTGAGCCCCGACACGACTTCGGCAAGGCGCTGCGCGAGAGCGGGAGCGACGCCTTCGAAGGGCTCGTCGAGCAGGAGCAGCCGCGTGCCGCACATCAGGGCGCGCCCGAGCGCGGCGAGCTTCTGCTGCCCGCCGGAGAGCTGCAGGCCTTTGCGCCCCGCGAAGGCGCGGAGTTCGGGGATCAGCGTGTAGATCTTCTCCAGCCGGCCGGCGGCGTCGGGCACGTGCGCCGCCCAGGCCGGGACGAGAACGTTCTCCTCCACGGTGAGATCGGGAATCAGGCGCCGGTCCTCGGGCATGTAGCCGATGCCAAGGCGCGCTCGTCCATGAGTCGCGACCGGAACCAGATCGCGCTCCTCGAGCTGCACCGTGCCGCCCGATGGCTTCAAAAGACCCATGACCGTCTTCATGAGCGTGGTCTTGCCCGCGCCGTTGCGCCCGATGAGCCCCGTCATGGAGCCCGTCGGCACTTCGAGCGACACGCCTCGCAAGACCTGTACCGAGGCGAGCGAAACGCTGAGATCGCGGATGCTAAGCATGACGTCCCACGACGTAGCGCTTCACTTCCGGGTCGGCGAGCGCCATCTGCGGCGCGGCGTCGGCGATGATGCGGCCGTCATAGAAGGCCAGCACGCGCTGCGCGAAGCGGCTGACGACCTCCATGTCGTGCTCGACGAAGAGCACGGTGGCGCCTTCGGCGCGCACGCCGTCCAGCACCATCTGCATGATGCCGAATTTCTCTCCGGCCGAAACCCCGCTGGTCGGTTCGTCCAGCAGCAGGACGCGCGGCCGCGACACCATCGCCAGCGCGATGTCGAGCAGCTTGCGCACGCCGCCGGGCAGCACCTGCGCATTGCGGTCGCGGTACTCGGCAAGGCCGAAGCGCTCGAGCAGGCGCTGGGCGGCCTCCTCGGCCGGCGCGTCGAATCCCGGCACGACGGGGTGGCCGCGAGAGAAGAAGCCGCCGCGGCCGGCGTTGGCGAGCACTACGCCCAGCGCCACCATCATGTTGTCGAACACGCTGAGCGAGCCGTAGAGCTGCGGGATCTGGAACGAGCGGCAGATGCCAAGGCGCGTGATGTCGCGCGGCGCGAGGGGCGTGATGTCGCGGCCCTCGAACTCGATCGAGCCGCGATCGGGCTTGAGGTAGCCGGTGATCATGTTGATGAACGTCGTCTTGCCGGCGCCGTTGGTGCCGATCAAGCCGACCACCGAGTCGCGCTCGATCGCCGCGCTCACTTCCGCCGCAGCGCTCACCGCGCCGAAGTTCTTGCATAGCCCGCGCGCCTGGAGGATCACTTCCATGCGAAGCGGCCGAAGAGGCCTTGGGGAAGGAACACGATGAGGAGCAGCAGCGCGATGCCGAGGCTCATCTGCCAGGTATTGGGCGACAGGTCGTAGGCCGTGGTGTGGATCGCGCCGTAGAGCAGCGCCGCGGCGAACGGCGCCACTACGTTGCCGGTGCCGCCGAGGATGGCGATGAAGATGAATTCGCCGGAGGTCGTCCAGTAGGCCATGTCCGGATCGATGTGGCCGACCGTCGTCGCCGCCAGCGCGCCGCCGACGCCGGCGAGCGCCGCCGCGAGCACGTACTTCACATGCACGGCGTAGCGCGCGGAAGCTCCCATGTACTCGACGCGGATCTCGTTGTCCTTGATCGCCGGCGCCAGCCGGCCGAGCGGCGTGCCGAGAAAGCGATGCACGAGGAGTGCCGCGCCAACCGCGATCACCGCCGCACAGGCCATCACGATGTAGCGCACCCAGTCGGGTCCGGGCCGCAGCCCGAATAGCCTGCTCGGCAGGATGTTGAAGCCGTCGGTCGAGCCGAGCGCCTCGTTCTTCACCAAGAGGCCGTAGAGGATCATGGAGAGCGCGAGCGAGAGCAGGCCGAAGAAAATGCCGCGATAGCGTGCGAGCAGGAAGCCGAGCACGAACGCCACGGCCGCGGCGACGGCGCCGCCCGCCAGCATCTCCACCACGATGTCGCTCACGCCGAGGAAGCGTCCCAGCGCGCCCGCGGCGTACGCCCCGAGGCAGTAGTACAGCGCCTGGCCGAAGGACACCAGCCCCGCGCGCAAGAGCAGCATCAGGCCGAGGGCTACGAGGCCGCGCGCAAAGGCGATGGTGACGATAAACATGGCCCACTGCGGCAGCCACGGGCCGCCGACCAGCACTACGGCGAGGATCGCGCCCAGGACGAGAGGCACGCGCTTCATATCTTGCGCGGCTCCTCGAGACTGAAGAGGCCGCGCGGCCGCAGCGCGAGCACCATCGCCATCACGAAGTAGATGACGAACAGCTCGACCTGCGGCAGGTAATGCACGGAGAGCGAGCGGACCAAGCCGACGAGCACCGCGCCGAGCGCTGCGCCCGGCAGGCTGCCCAGGCCGCCGATGACGACGACGGCGAATGACAGTACGATGATCTCGACGCCGAGACCCGGCACGACCGAAACCGTCGGCGCAGTGTATGAACCGGCCAGCGCCGCGAGGAGCGAGCCGAAGGTGAACGTGGCGAGGTAATAGCGCTCGACATTGACGCCCATCGCGCGGCTCACTTCCGGATCGTGGATCACCGCGCGCAGCAGCTTGCCGATGCGCGTGCCGGAGAGAAACCACGCCAGGCCGCCGCCGAAGACGACGGCGAGGGCGACGAGCAGCAAGTTGTAGGTCGGGTACGCCATGCCGGCGACCTGGAAGCTGCCGAGCAGCGCATACGGCTCGGCGATGAAGTACGGGTTCACGCCCCAGATCAGCTTGATGACGTCCTCGAGGATGAGGAACAGCGCATAGGTGATGAGCAGGATCACCACCTCGTCCTTGGCGTACATGAAGCGCAGGATGCCGCGCTCGATCAAGGGCGCGAAGGCGAGCGTGATGAGGATCGCTGCGCCGAACAGGACCGCGTAGGACAACACCGGCGGATAGCCGCGCGCCAGCCAGACGCCGGTGAACGAGGCGCCGGCGTAGGCGCCGAGCGCGTAGAAGCTGCCGTGCGTCACGTTGACGATCTTCATCACGCCGTAGATCAGCGTGAGCCCGAGCGCGGCAATGAACAGCCACGCCGAGTAGATGACGCCGTCGACCGCTACCGAGAGGAGCTGCTGCACGCAAAAAAACGGCCGCAGGGGGCGCGGCCGTTCTTCATTCGGGTATCAGTTCGCCTTGAAGCCGCTCTTGATCCAGTCGGCGGACTTGGCGCCCTCCGGCGGGTTCACCTTCTCCGCCGGGTAGCGCTTCACGTTGACGAGCGTGAGCTTGCCGTTGACGAGCTTCGTTTGCCCGTAGGCGGTCTCCATGACTGCCTGGTGGCCCTCGCCGTTCGCCATGCGCACCGTGCCGCCGGGGCCTTCGAACGTGGCGTGCTCGAGCGCCGCGCCGACCTCCTCGTTCGACGGGCGCTTGCCGCCGTTCTTCTCCATCGCCTTTTCCCAGGCCATCTTCACGCCGAGGATCGCCTGCGCCATCTGGTAGGAGGCGTAGTTCGGCCGCGAGCTGTAGCGCTTCTCGAAGCCGCCGCTGAACCACTTGTTGTACGGGTTGCCGGGCGCGTAAGGGCCGAAGGGTCCGCGCGCGCCAAGTACCGTGCCGTCCGGGATCTGCGCGCCGAGCTTGTGCATGGCGGTCTCGCCGGTGGTGAGGACCGTCATGCTGGTCTTCATCAGGCCGCGCGGCCCGCCCTGCAGGATGAGGGCTTCGAGGTCGCCGTCCCAGAAGGAAGAATGGATCACGTCGGCGCCCGCGCCGAGCAGCGCCGAGATTTCCGCGTTGTACTGGCCGGCGAAGAGCTTCGGCATCTGCGAGGTCTTCACTTCGACCGCGGGCACCAGCACCTTCATCGCCAGCTCGAAGTCGCCCCACGAATCCTGTCCCCACGCGTAGTTCTGGTTGATGCCGGCGATCGACTTGATGCCGGCCTTCGCATCCTTCACGTAGAGCGCCGCGCCGACCGAGTCCATGGTCGCGGTCGGCGAAGTACGAAACACGTACTTATAGGAGCCGTCCTCGAAAATCCGCGGCGTGCCGCAGTCGAAGAAGTTGGTGAACTTCTTCAGCTCCTCGGCCACGGGCGCGATGGCGAGGCAGTTGCCGCTCGAGACATAGCCGACGATGAGGTCGACGTTCTGGCGCTGCACGAGGTTGCGGAACTCCGTCACCTGGGTGGTGGTGCTGCCCGCCTCGTCGAGGATCGCCGTCTCGATCGCCGAGCCGCCGAAGCCTTTCTTGCCATACGGTGCGGGCGCCCTGCCCGCGTTCAGCTCGTCGACGACGAACTCGGCGGCATTCTTCGCCGGTACGCCGAACGGCGCCGCGGCCGGGCCGGACAGGAACGTGACAATGCCGATCTTGACCGTGTTCTGCGCCATCGCCGCAGGGGCAATAACCGCCGCGGCAAGCGCAATCAGCAGCTTCCTCATGCAACCCTCCTCTGTGATGTTTCCGCTTTGAGCAGCCCCGCGGCGACCAGCGCAGCGCGGATGCGTTCGATTTCCTGCGACGAAAGCTTGGCGAGCGGCGGCCGTACCACGGCGCGCGGCAATTTGCCGAGCAGCACCAGCGCCTCCTTCATCCGGTTGTGCATGTCGACCCAGGGCTCCGCATAGAACACTTCAGCGGTGGGCGTGATGCGCTCGTGCAACTCTCTCGCCTGCCCAAGGTCACCCGCCTGCACCGCGCGGAAAAGGCGTGCCTGCAAATCGGCGATGACGGAGCCGCTGCCCGAGAGCAGGCCCCTGCAGCCGAGCACGAGCGAGCTCAAGAGCCACGCGCTGTGCGTGGTCAGCACGCTGACCGGCCGGGCACGCGACTGCAGCAAGCGGATCTGGCGCTCGTGCATTTGTGGGTTGGCGCACCAGTCCTTGATCGCGCGCACGCTCGGCACTTCATCGAGGATCTTGGTCAGCGTGGCGAGCGGGTAGCCCTGGCCGCCGGCGAGCGGATACTGGAACAGGATCAGCGGCAGGGACGTGCTGTCTGCGATGCGCTTGAAGTGCGTGAGCGCCATCTCCGGGCGTTGGCCGAACGCATAAATGCCGGGCGGAAACACGAGCAGCGCAGACGCGCCGCCGGCTTGCGCCATCTGCGCGAGGCGCGCGGCCTCGAGGCTGCCATCGGCATAGACGCCATTGACGATCGGCAGCTTGAGCTCTTCGCGGCTGATCTCCAGCACGCGGCGCTGCTCGTCGAACGTGCAGGACGCGACTTCCGATGCGTGTGCATTCACCGTGATCGCCGAGAGTCCCTGCACTGCCCCGACATCGCGCAGGTGCGCGCGGTAGGACCCTTCATCGATTGAAAGGTCTTCGTGGAACGGCAGCAGAACGGCGGGAATCACGCCGCTTGGGACGTATTGGTGCATGGCCGTTAATCTTAACCCGCTATCATCGGCCGCATGAACGATCCGGCCGCATCGGCGACTGCGGTACGCCGCGCCATCCGCGAGCGGCGGCACACCGGCCATACGGCCGGCCTCGCGCGCGGCCACGTGCAAGGCAACCTCTGCATCCTGCCGCGCGAGTACGCCGACGAGTTCCGCGTCTTCTGCGAGAAAAATCCGAAAGCCTGCCCGCTGCTCGCTGTGTCGCAGCCGGGTGAAGCGCGCCTGCCGGCGCTCGGCGAGGACCTCGATGTGCGCAGCGACGTGCCGCGCTATCGCGTCTTCCGCAACGGCGTCCTCGAAGAGGAAGTGCCGACGCTCGACAACCTGTGGCGCGACGACCTCGTCACCTTTGTCCTTGGCTGCTCGTTCTCGTTCGAGGAGGCGCTGATGGCGGCGGGGCTGCGCCTGCGCTACGTCGAGCAGGGGCGCAATGTGCCGATGTACCGCACCGGCATCGACACCACGCCCGCGGGCCGCTTCCGCGGCAAGCTGGTCGTTTCCATGCGGCCGTTCAAGCCCGCCGATGCGATCCGCGCGATCGAGATCACCTCGCGCTATCCGCGCTCGCACGGCGCACCGGTGCACATCGGCCGGCCGGAGCTCATCGGCATCAAGAATCTGCGCCAGCCCTGGGCCGGCGATCCGACCGAGGTGCTCGAGGACGAGCTGCCGCTTTATTGGGCCTGCGGCGTCACGCCGCAATCGGTCGTGCTCGAGGCGAAACCATCGCTGTGCATCACGCATGCGCCGGGACACATGCTGGTCACGGACCTGACGAACGCCAGCCTGGCGCAGGCCTGAGCGTGCGCCTCGCCGCGTGGGCCGTGCCGGCGCTGCTGCTGTTGCTTGCGCCAGTGAGCCGCGCACAGGAAGGGCTTGCGCGCTGCGCGAGCATCCAAAACAGGGACGAGAGGCTCGCTTGCTATGACGCGCCCGGCAAGGCGGAGCGGTGGGAAGAAGAAACGCGCTTCCCCTACCTCAATCGAAGCTGGAAGCTCGGGCCAAACGACGCCGGCGTGCGGCGGCTGGCGGACATCGAGACCTATCGCCCGAACTATATCCTCGTGCGCTATACGAGCCGGCCGAACCTCGAGCCGCGCAGCCCGTCGACCGGACGCGCACCGCTCGCGGATCTCAACAGGGCCGAGATCGAAGCTCAGGCGAGCTTCAAGACCGAGCTCATTTCGCGAGAGATGTTCGAGGAAATAGGCATCAGGCGCGCAGCGAGCACGTTTGACTTCGACAGCGTGCGGCTGTGGTTCGCCTACACGCAGGCAATGGGCTGGCAAACCTTCAACCATGGCGAATCGCGGCCGATTCGCGAAACGGACTACGAGCCCGAGCTGGTCCTGACGCTGGGCAGAGGCAAGCCGGGCAACGGCTTCAAGCTCCTCAACCTGGGGTTTTCCCATCAATCGAACGGGCTCGACCAGCTCGAGCACCGCGGCTGGACGCGGGTCTACGCGCAAGGCGGGTGGGACTGGCAGCGGTTCTCGCTACTGGCGCGCGTGTGGCACGTCGTCGACGAGAGCGACGACGACAACCCGAACATCCGGCGCTTCATGGGCAGCGGCGACGTCGTCATGCGCTACGAGAGCACGGGGGGCTACGTGACTTCGACGCTCCTGCGTCACAACTACTCGTCGGGGCGAGGGTTCGCGCAACTCGACTGGGCGACGCCGATTTCCAGGGCGTTCGGCGGACTCAAGCTTCATGCGCAAGTCAGCACGGGTTACGGCCAAACCCTGCTCGACTACAACCATCGGCAGTGGACCGCCGGCATCGGCATGTCCTATGGAGACTGAGGGCGACTAGCTGTGATGGCCCAATAGATTGTTTCTGTTCATTCGGACTGAGTTTGAGAGACTGGAAGGTGCGAACCAAACCAACCTCTCAGGGAGCTCAGCCGAATGAACATTCACAAGAATGCCCGACTCACGCTCGCCCGTCGAATCGAATTGGTTCGGGATATCGTTGATAAGGGTTTTACGCCGTGCACGGCTGCGGCCGTGCACGGCGTCACTGGACCAAGCGCTCGCAAATGGGTGGGTCGATACCTTGCCGAGGGTGAAACTGGTCTGAGAGACCGCTCGTCCAAACCGAAGCTCAGCCCGCGGAAGATCGAGCCGGACAAGGCGCTCGCGATCGTCGAGCTGCGTCGCCGGCGGCTGACCCAGGCCCGGATCGCCGCGAGCCTGGGCGTCTCCAAGAGCACCGTCGGGCGCGTTCTCAAGCGAACCGGCCTATCGCGGTTGAGCGACCTCGACCCTTCGGAGCCGATCATGCGTTATGAGCATGCGCGTCCGGGAGATCTGATTCATATCGATACGAAGAAGCTCGGCCGCATCGAGCGCATGGGCAAACGCATCCCGGGCAGCTCGCACAACCCCATCAAGGCCGGCTGGGAATACCTCTTCGTTGCGATTGACGATCATGCCAGGCTCGGCTTCACCGATATGTATTCGGACGAGACGAAGGCGAGCGCTGTCCAGTTCCTTCGCAACACCGTCGCCTACTTCCGCTCGCTAGGCGTGAAGCCGAAACGCCTCCTCACGGACAACGGCTCGTGCTTCCGCTCCCAACCCTTCGCTGAGGCCTGCCATGCGCTCAAGCTCAAACACAGCTTCACGCGACCTTACCGTCCCCAGACTAACGGCAAAGCGCAGCGCTTCATCCAGTCAGCTCTACGGGAATGGGCTTAGCTCAGTCCCGCAACAACCTCTTGACGCTTCACAGCTAGCCCTTCTTCGCGCGCAGCGCAGCCAGCTTCTTCTGCGCCTCCTCGGCGAAGGTGCCATCCGGGAATTGCTCGAGGTAGAGCTCGATCTCGTCCGGGTCGGCGCTGTTCTTGACCTCTTCCCAGAACTCCTTGTCCGCCTCGCCGCCCGCCTTGCTGTGGCTGGCGGATTTGGCCGGCTTCGCGGCTTCCTTGGGCGGCCTGCCCTCGAGAATGAGCTTCAAGTCTCCGCCGAACGCTCGCGCGGTCTGATAGCGCTCATCGGCCGCCTTGGCGAGCGCGCGCTGGATGACGCCATCGATCACCGGCGGAATCTGCACCAGCTTCGTCGGCCACACCGGATCGTCCTGGACGATCTTCTTCGCGAGCGCGAAGCCCGTGCCATCGAAGGGCTTCTGCCCCGTGAGGAGCTGATAGAAAAGAATGCCCGCCGAGAAGATGTCGGTGCGCCGATCGATAGTCTGCCCCTGGATCTGCTCGGGCGACATGTACGAGGGCGTGCCCACCATCGCGCCGGCGCGCGTCGCCTCGCCCTGGTCGCCGCCTGCTTCGGTGACGCGGGCCACGCCGAAATCGGCGAGCTTCGCGTGTCCCGCGGTGTCGATCATGACGTTGGCGGGCTTGATGTCGCGGTGAATCACGCCGGCCTCGTGCGCAAAGTCCAGCGCGTCGAGCAATTCGCCCATCAGCGTGAAGATCTTGCCGAGCTCGAGGCCTTCCTTGGCGTCGAGCATGTCCTTCAGCTCGCGGCCCTGGATGTACTCCATCACGATGTAGGCGAGGTCGCCCTCGGTGCCGAAGTCGTAGACCTGCACGATGTTCGGATGATTGAGCCGCGCCACCGCACGCACCTCGCGCCGGAAGCGCATCTCGTAATGCTTGGCGGTCGCCTCATCGAGGTTGCGCGTCAGGATCGTCTTGATGGCGACGCGGCGATCGAGCGTCGCATCATGGCCGTCGTAGACGAGGCCCATGGCGCCCTTTCCCAGGACGCCACGGATCTCATAACGGCCCAGCGATTTCAGCTCGCTCACCCGGCGATGCTAGCGCGCTCCGATGTCGTTGCGAACCACGAGGCCGCCCTTCATGACGAATTTCACCCGCTGCATTTCGTTCACGTCGTCGAGCGGGTTGCCGGCCACGGCGACCATGTCGGCGAATTTTCCTTTCTCGATCGAGCCGATGTGACTTTCCCAGCCATAGTTCAGCATCCGGGCCGCGGGGAGGAATGCGGTTTGCAGCGCCTGCGCCGGCGTCATGCCCCACTTCACGAAGTAGGCAAACTGGTCGGCCTGCCGGCCGTGCGGAATCGTGGGCGACGTGGCGCCGCTGCCAAAAACAATGGTGACGCCCGCGCCGAGCGCGCGCTTGAAGGCCTGCTCCATCAGCTTGAGCCGCGAATTGCGCCCGCCGGTATCGCGCAGGTCTGGCTTCTCCAGCGAGACGAGGTCGTCGATCGTCGGCACGAAGAAGAGCTTCTTCTGCAGGAGCAGCTTCACGCCCGCGTCGTCCAGCTCGAGCAGGTGGTTCGGCGAGTCGACGCCGGCCGAAAGGCAGCTGCGCATGCCTTCGCCGCCATAGGTATGGCACGCGACCTTGAGGCCGAGCCGGTGCGCTTCATCCACGATGGCCTCGACCTCCTCGAGCGTGAGCGAGGGGCTGTTGACGAGCGTCGCGTTCTCGCGCCACATGTGCACCGGCCCGGCGAAGTCCTGCGTGGTGTAGATCTTGATCCAGTCGACGCCATGCAATTTCGCCTCGCGCACGGCGGCACGCGCGAGCCACGGCGAATTGACGTTCTTGTTCTCCGTGAATCCCTCGTAGTAACGCAGCGACTGGGTATCCGGATAGATCGCGGTCGCGCGCTGGTTGATCGACTGCCCGACGACCTGCATGCGCGGGCCGAGGAACATGCCGGCACTGATCGCGTCGCGGATCTCCACGGTGTTGAAGCCGCCGCGCGAATCCATGTCCAGCACGGTCGTGAATCCGGCTTCCAGGTCGACCTGCGCGTTGGCGAGCGCGATGAGCGCGCGTCGCGCCGGCGGCAGCGGCTGATTGAGGTTCAGGTGGACGTGGCCGTCGATCATGCCGGGCAGCAGCGTCGCCGAGCCAAGATCGATGAGCGTCGCGCCCGAGGGTGTGGCGAGCCCGGTGCCGACCTCGGCGATGCGCTCGCCCCGCACGACGATGACCGGGTTCGCGATCATCTTCCCCGACCTCGCGTCGAACATGCGCCCGGCGCGGATCACCACGACCTGGTCCGCCGGCGCGATGAATTTGCGCGCATCCGGCGAGGCCGAGGGCGTTCTCGCCCTTGCTGCGCCTCCCCCTTCGCCTTCCTGCGCCTGCGTTGCCTGCATGAGCACGCCGATGAGCGCAGCGAAAACCATCCGTCCGATCGCAAGCCACATATCCGCCCCCTTTGGTAGACAGCCGAGCGGGTGATAGTACGCGCGAGCCAAAAAGAAAAAGGCTCCAGCCGAAGCTAGAGCCTTTCATTGTTGGTAGGCCGTGGCGGATTCGAACCGCCGACCAACGGATTAAAAGTCCGCTGCTCTACCAGCTGAGCTAACGACCCGTATGCAGGACAGTGGTAACGCGCTGAAGGGCGTGAATTTTATCAGCCCGCGCGCCAGTATTGGTACTTCATGGTGAGCGCCGAGCCGATGACGATGCAGACGAAGGTGATGATCGAGCCGAGCGCGAGAGTGGAGAACCCGGAGATGCCCTGGCCGATCGTGCAGCCGAGCGCGCAGATGCCGCCGAAGCCCATGAGGAGGCCCCCGACGATGTGGTTCGCCGTGTCTTCGGCATCGCGGAAGCCTTCCCAGCGGAAGGTGCGGGTCGCAAGCGCGTAGGCCGCCGATCCGGCGATAACACCGAAGCCGGACGCGATGCCGCAGGTGATCATCTTCGACTTGTCGGTCCACAACATCAGGTAGTCGAGCGTGTAGGCCATCGGCGAGACGAAGGAGAACGACTCCATGCGCCCGCTGTTCGTGGCGACGAACGCTTCCTGCAGCGTGTTCGGATCCTCGGCGACGTGGCCGATATGGCCGCTCACGAACCAGCCGCCCACCACGACCAGGCCGGTGACGACGCCGCCCAGTGTGTAGTCGAAGCTCGCGCGGAACTGGCGGCTCGCATAGACGAAGACCAGGATGGCGCCGGCGATCAGCGCGGCGAGGATGGCGCGATGGATGCCGGTGAGCGAAGGCAGATCCTGGCCCGCCGGCAGCGTGAGGGCCGCCTTCTCCAGCACACCGACGCGAAACGCACCCAACACGCCGCGCAACGTCATGTAGGCGGCGATGCCGAGAAACACATAGACGATGAGCGATTTGAGATTCCCCGCGCCGACACGGATCAGGGTCTTGGAGCCGCAGCCGGAGCCCAGTGTCATGCCGATACCGAACAGCAAGCCGCCGACGATGTAGGAGAGCCAAGTGAAGTTCGGCCCCGGATAGATCGACTTCGAGAGATCGACAAGGCCGGCCAGCTGCAGTCCGGTGGCGCCGAGGATCGCGACGGCGATGGCGAGGAGCCACATTCGCATGCGCGACAGGTCGCCCATGTTCACCCAGTCCGACACCGCGCCCATCGTGCAGAAGTGGGTCTTGTTGCCGACCGCACCGAAGATAAATGCGAGAAGGAAGGCGCCGCCGGTCACGTAAGGGACCAGGGCTGCCGGATTTGCTTCGGTCAACCCTTGGACTTGGAGAAGGCGGCCATGCGCTGCTTGGCGCTCGTGGCCGCGCTCGACTTCGGATACTTGGCGACCAGCTCTTCGAGCGTCTTCTGCGCGCCTTTGCGATCGCCCATCGTTTCCTGAGCGCTCGCGATGGAGAGCATCGCGTCGGGCGCCTTGTCGCTATCGGGCCAGGCGCTGAGCAGCTTTCGTTGCGCGGCGATCGCCTGCTTGTAGTCGCGCTGTCCGGAGTAGGCCATGCCCACCCAGTACTGCGCGTTTGGCGCAAGCTTGCTCGCCGGGTACGTGACGAGGAAGCCCTGCATCGCCGATACCGCCATGGGGTAGTTCTGCAGCTTGAACTGGTCGAGCGCCCCCTGGTAGGCGCGCATCTCGGCCGGCGATGCGTCTGCTTCCGGCGCAGCCGCGGGCTTGTCGGGCGCCCCACCTTCGCGCGCCTGCTCGAGCTTGCGCAGGCGCGTGTCGATGTCGAGGTAGAGGTCCTTCTGGCGGCGATCGGCCGTCTCGGCCTGGTTGCCGAGCACCTCGAGCTGGCCGCGCATGCGCGCCATCTCGTTCGACAGGTTCTCGACCTGCGTGGCGAGCTGAATGAGCGCGCTGCGGTCGGAGGCGCCCGACACCGCGGCGTCGAGCTTCTTCAGCTGCTCGGCGACCTGGCGCTGGTTTTCGGTGACTTCCTGGCGCAGGAGATCGATGCGCCGGCGCGCCTCGTTGTCGTCGAACAAGCCCTGCGCCGCCGCCACCGTCGTTGTTAAGACGGCCGCTACGGCGCAGCCAAGGAGCGCAACCCTACGAAGCATCAATACTCGCCGCCGTAGAGCATGTCGTCGCGACGGTTCTTCGCCCAGCAGGCTTCCGTGTGCTCGTTGCACGTCGGCTTCTCTTCGCCGAGGCTCACGGACTCGATCTGGTTTTCGCGCGCGCCGAGGAGCATCAGCATCTTCTTCACGGCGTCGGAGCGTCGCTGTCCGAGGCCGACGTTGTACTCGCGGCTGCCGCGCTCGTCGCCGTTGCCCTGGACCAGCATCTTGGCGGTCGCGTTGTCGCGCAGGAACTTGGCGTGCGCCTCGACCAGCGGCTTGAACTCGTCCTTGACGTCGAACTTGTCGAAGTCGAAATAGACCGAGCGCTTGGACAGGATGTTGTTCGGATCCTTGAGCGCCGCGAAGGCCCCGATGCCCGACCTGGGCGCCGCCTGGACCTGCGTCACCGGCTTCGATTCCACCGCCTGCGGCTTCGACGCCGGCTTCGCCGCCTCGACCGGCGCTGTTGCGGCAGGTTTTTGATCTTCGGTGGCGCAACCGAACAGCAGCGCCGATGCCATCACTGGATACCAAAACGCACGCATGTGTTCCCTCCTTGTCACTCGATGAACGGACCCCAGGCCGGCTCGCGCACGTCCCCCGCGGCGGTACTGAGGCGCTGCTTGACTCTGCCGTCGGCCGACACGGCCGACAGCACGCCGCGTTCGTTGATCACCGTGGCCAGCAGGATCATGCGGCCGTTGGGCGCAAAACTCGGTGATTCGTCGCGGTCACTGTCGGTCAGGATCTGTACCTGGCGGTTCGACAAATCGAGCAGCGCAACCTGAAACTTGCCTCCTGCATTGCGCGTGATGTACGCGATCGTCTTGCCATCCGGGCTTATTCGCGGCGACACATTATAGCTGCCCTCGAAAGTGATGCGCTGCGGCTCGCCGCCGCTCGCCGGCATGCGGTAGATCTGCGGGGTGCCGCCCCGGTCGGAGGTGAAGTAGATCCACTGGCCGTCGGGCGAGAAGCGGGGCTCGGTGTCGATGGCGGTCGACGAGGCGAGGCGCCGTACCCCGCTGCCGTCGGAGTTGATCATGAAGAGCTGCGAGCCGCCCTCGCGGGAAAGGACCACCGCGAGCTTGGCGGCGTCGGGGGTCCAAGCCGGGGCCGAGTTCGAGCCCTTGAAATTGGCGATGACGCGCCGCTTGCCGTCGAGGAGCGAGTGCACGTAGACGACCGGCTTCTTGTTTTCGAACGACACGTACGCGAGGCGCTTGCCGTCGGGCGACCAGACCGGCGAGATGATCGGCTCGAATGAGGCGAGCGCGGTCTCGGCGCCCGCGCCGTCGTAGTCGGAGATCTGCAGCTCGTAGCGATTGCCGCGCTTCACCACGTACGCGATGCGGGTGGAAAACACGCCCTTCTCGCCGGTGAGCTTCTCGTAGACGAAGTCCGAGATGCGGTGTGCGGTGGCGCGAACCTGATCTTTGCCGAGGGTGTAGGCGACGCCGCCGAGCGGAACCTGCTTCACCACGTCGTAGAGCCGGAAGCGCACTTCGAAGCGCCCATCCTGGCGCGGCTGCACCGAACCGACCAGGAGCGCATCCGCGAGGCGCGAGCGCCATTCGGCGTAATTGATGTTGGTGGCCTCGGTCGGCTCCGGCACGATCGGCGGCAGCTCGAGGCCACGGAAGAGGCCGCTGCGCTCCAAGTCCGCGCGCACGATGGTGCTGATGCCCGGCGGCAGGGCGTTCTCGCCGGCGAAGGGCACGAGCGCGACCGGGATGCGCTGCGCGCCGGCGCCGGTGATTTCGATGGCAAGCTGGGCATGCGCCGCGCATGCCCAGAAAGCTAGGACGGCTAATAGGCGGGTCATCGGTCCTGGGGGCGGAATTTTAGTTGCAACTGCCGCTGGAAGAGGCTGCGATCGTCGGGCTGCGGCAGCGGCGAGGATTTCATGATCGCGCGCTCCACGGCATCGTCGTACCCGGCGTGGCCGCTCGACTTCGTCTTGCGCACGGTCAGCGGCTCTCCGGTCGGTAGGAGAGTGACGTCGAAAATCGCCTCGGGGTTCCCCGGGACGTCCTGGGGCAGGATGATATTGCCGCGGATCTTGGCGCGGATCTTGTCGGTCCACTGGGCGAGCGCCCGCGAGCGCAGGTCGGCCTGGGCTCGCGCCGCCTGGTCGCGAATCAGCCGGTCCTGGAGCTGCTTCTCCTCCGCCGCCGCCTGCTCGCGCAGTTGTCTTTCGAACGCGAGGTCGCGCTTGGGCGGCGTGGGCTTCGGCTTGGCCTTGGGCTTGGGTTTCTCCGGCAGCGCGATCTCGGGCTTCTTCACCTCCGGCCCGGGCTCCGGTTGCGGCTTCAAGACCGGCGGCGGCGGCTTCGGCTCCTCAACGATCGGCTGCGGAGGAGGCGGCGTGTCCCAAAGCTCGACATTGATCACCGCCGGGGGGCTGCTCTGGAATCGCACGCCGAGAAACATGACCGCAAGTAGCAGCAGGTGGACGATTGTCGAGAGCGCGAAAGAGCGACCAAGCGCTGGGTGGCCGCGGCTGCCGTACGGAGACCCGACGGTCGGGAGCGCTGCCGCGCTCACTGGGCGAGCTTTACCTGCAGGCCGACGCGGCTCACGCCCTGCTTGCGCAGCTCGTCCATCACCTGCAGCACCGCTTCATAACGCGCGTCCTTGTCGCCGCCGACGAGCACGGCGAGCTCGGCGTTCTGGCCGCGCACTTCCTTGATCGCCTGCGGCAGCTCGCTGCGCGACACCGTGCGCTCGCTGACGATCGCGCCCGCCGCGTCGCGGCTGCGCACGACGAGCCCGCGGTCGGCCTTGACGAACACTTCGAGCGGCACGATGCGCGGCTGGCCCGCCTTGTCGACGGTGGGCAGATCGATCACCGCCGGCGTGACCAGCGGCGCGGTTACCATGAATATCACGAGCAGGACGAGCATGACATCGACGTACGGCACGATGTTGATCTCGTGCATCGGGCCGCGCTTGCGCAGTGCCGGCATTTCTACCTGGCGCTCATCTTGCGGCCTGGCGATGCAGGATGTTCGAGAACTCCTCCATGAAGCTCTCGAACCGGTTGCCGAGCCGCTCGACGTCGTGCGAATAGCGGTTGTACGCGACGACCGCCGGGATCGCAGCGAAGAGGCCGATCGCGGTCGCCACCAGCGCCTCGGCGATGCCCGGCGCGACCTGGGCGAGAGTGGCCTGCTGCACGTTAGCGAGGCTGCGGAACGCGTGCATGATGCCCCACACCGTGCCGAAGAGTCCCACGTAGGGACTCACCGAGCCGGTGGAAGCGAGAAACGCGAGGTGGCGTTCGAGGTAATCCATCTCGCGCTGGAAGGTGGCGCGCATGGCGCGGCGTGCGCCATCGACCATGGTGTTGACGTCGGTGCCCGTCTGGCTGCGCAGCTTGGCGAATTCGCGATAGCCCGCTTCGAAGACGCGCTCGAGCGAGCCGATGCTGTGGCGGTTGTTCACCGCGCCCTGATAGAGCGCGTTGAGATCCTTGCCGCCCCAGAACTCACGCTCGAAGTCGATCGTCTGCGTCACGGCGCGGCGGATCACGAACCACTTCTGGAAGATGAACATCCAGGACATGAACGAGACGGCGACGAGGATCGCCATCACCACCTTGACGACGATGCTGGCGTGGAGGATCAGCTGCCAGATGTCGAGGTCCTGCGTGAACGTCGGCATTTATCTGAGGGCCTGTTCGAGTTCGATCGGCATGCGGGCCGGCTTCATGCGGCCTTTGTCCACTATCGCCAGCGTGACTTCGGCTTCGACCAGGAGCTCGTCCGAGCGTTCCACGCATTGCCGGAATATCACGCTAGCGCGGCCGATTTTAACCACTTCCGCGCTCACCGATAGCAGCTCGTTGAGACGTGCGCCGCGGTGGTATTTCACGCTGAGGGTCGCCACCATGAACTGCACGCCGCGCTCTTCGGCGAGCCGCGCCAGATCGATGCCCGAGGCGTTGAGCAGCTCGGTGCGCGCGCGTTCCATGAACGCGAGGTACTGCGCGTGGAACACCACTCCGCCCGCGTCGGTGTCCTGGTAGTAGACCCGGACGGGTACGCTCAGCTGTCGGATAGGAGGTCCCGCGAAGCCGCGGGCGCCGTGATGCCGAAGTGCCGGTAGGCGGTGAGCGTCGCCATGCGCCCGCGCGGCGTGCGCTGCAGGAAGCCCTGCTGGATCAAATACGGTTCGAGCACGTCTTCGATGGTCTCGGCGTCCTCGCCGATGGCGTGCGCCAGGTTCTCCAGGCCGACCGGGCCGCCGGAGAATTTCTCGATCACCGCGAGGAGCAGCTTGCGGTCCATGACATCGAGGCCGAGCGGATCCACGTCGAGCATCTTCAGCGCCAGCTCGGCGATGGTCTTGGTGACCCGGCCGTCGGCCTTCACTTCCGCGTAATCGCGCACACGGCGCAAGAGCCGGTTCGCGACGCGCGGCGTGCCGCGCGAGCGGCAGGCGATCTCGCGCGCGCCCTCGTCGTCCAGATGCACCTTGAGCAGCCCGGCTGACCGCCGCACGATGGTGGTCAGCTCCGCCTGGCTGTAGAACTCGAGCCGCGCCACGATGCCGAAGCGCTCGCGCAGCGGATTGGTGAGCATGCCGGCGCGCGTCGTCGCGCCGGCGAGTGTGAACGGCGGCAGGTCGAGCTTGATGGAGCGCGCCGCAGGCCCCTCGCCGATCATGATGTCGAGCTGGAAGTCCTCGAGCGCCGGGTAGAGGATCTCCTCCACGACGGGTGACAGCCGATGGATCTCGTCGATGAACAGTACGTCGCGCGGCTCGAGATTGGTGAGCAGCGCCGCGAGATCGCCGGCGCGCTCGAGCACCGGCCCCGACGTCTGCCGCAGGTTCACGCCCATCTCGCGCGCGATGATGTGCGCGAGCGTCGTCTTGCCGAGCCCCGGCGGACCGAAAAGCAGCACATGGTCGAGCGCTTCGCCGCGCTGCCGCGCGGCCTGGATGAAGATCTCCAGCTGTCCGCGCGCCTTCTCCTGACCTACGTACTCGGCGAGCGTCGCAGGGCGCAGCGACCGCTCGAACTGTTCCTCCTGAGGGGAGGAGGGTTTCGTCGAGATGAGGCGATCTGTTTGAACGGTCATTCTTATGGCCCAGGCACATTATGCAGCGAGCCATTACTTGGCGCCTAACCGTGGAACGGGTGCGCGCACTCGTACTTACTCATTCTCACCGCGCTGATTGCCGGCTGCGGCGGCGGCTCTTTCTATCCGGACCACGCCGTCGTCGACAAGCCCGAACGGCACGGCATCGATTACGAGGTCGTCCCGATGCGTGCGCGCGACGGGGCGCTGCTGACCGCTTGGTTCTTTCCCGCTCGCGGTTGCCCCGTGGGACGGTGCTTTATCTGCACGGCACCGCCAAGAACCTCAGCGCGCATTTCCAGCGCGTCGCCTGGCTGCCCTCGGCGGGGATCAACGTCTTCGCGCTCGACTACCGTGGCTACGGCGACTCCGACGGATTGCCGTCGGTCGCCGGCGCGGAACTCGATATAGATACCGCCATGCGGACGCTTCTCTCACGCTCCGACGTCGATCCCGAGCGCATCTGCATCTTCGGCCAGAGCTTGGGCGGTGCGCTCGCCATCTACTACGTCGCGCACAGCGCCTACCGGGCGCACATTCGCGCGGTCATCGCGGATAGCCCATTTGCCGATTACCGCCTAATCGCCCAGGAAAGAATGGACTCGCTCGCCATAACGCGGCCGCTCGACTGGTTGCCTGCACTGCTTGTCGACGACAAGTATTCCCCCAGCGCTGCCGTCGCCGCGTTAAGCCCGATCCCGCTGCTCTTGATCCACGGTGCACGCGACGCCGTCATTGGTCCGCACCATTCCAAACTGCTCCTCCAAAAGGCCGAGCAGCCGAAGGATTTCCGGATCGTGCCCGGCGCGGGTCACATCGAAGCGATCGACAGTCCTCTGGTGCGCCAGCACCGGACGAGCTTTCTTCTGGAGCACTGCGGTTAGCGAGAACTATTCGGATGATTCGACGCGCGCGCTCGACTCGGCGAATACCCAAGCGATCCCGGCGCCGGCCATAAGACTGTGCTCTCGCTTGACGAGCGGGCTAGCCTCAAAAGCTGCCGCGGCGAGCGCGTCATAACGGATAAAGCCTCCAAACCACAACCGGCCGACGCGATGCGAGAGGGAAGCGAGGCCCACGAATCCGGAATATCCCCCACGCGCGGCGTATGCTGGCCGTTCGGCCGTCGCATATTGTGCGTCGACACCGTAAAAGTACCGGTGGTACTGACTGGTTGCGAACAGAGGTCCGCTCTGCAACCCGAGATCCCACGCTCCTATGCGTCGGTCGAAATTGAGGTGCGGATAGAAGACGTAGCCGGCGGTTCGCGCGCGCGAAAGATTCGTGGCGATCACGGCCCGCACGGGCAAACGCAAGTCGAGTCGGCCATCGGCCCTCGTCCGGTCAACCAGCGAGAGGTTTAGCATCGGGCCGATTTCGATTGTTGGATCGAGATCTGGCATACCCTGCCGGGCTCGGTTCTCGCTGCTATCCACGGGGGGTGTGGCGTTGACGCTGAAGTCAACTCTGGCACGACCAAGCTCGAAGAACCGCGCGCGAGCGCCTTCCCGGTCTACCCGCAGCACGTCTCCGCGGTAGATGAAATACGGCAGCGGGTAAACATAGCTGCGGCTCTCGGCAGAGCCACGATAGTCGGGCAGATGCAAGCCGACTGCGCCCGCGCCGAACTCCCATAAGGGCCGCGAGTCCGCAACGACCGTCGTCGGCGCAAAAGCTGCCAGAGCCAAAAAAAAGCTTTTCAGCAACCTAGGCCGGTCGAATCCATTGTCGGCGCTGCAGCCACGCGCGCCATGTTCTACGCGGCTGCATCGCATTGTGCATGTAGTAGATCAGCCTGAACAGCCGCAAGCGCCACCGGAACGGCATGCCGCGGTACACATCGCCTGCAAGGAGGGCCAGCACCGCCTCCTTCATGCGAAAACGATCCGAGGGGTCCATGAAGAGATCGCGCAAGCTAGGCGTGGTCGCTCGATAGATGAACCACGAAAAAATCCGCGGCCCGCGCCGCACGCTGGCATCGAATGCCTTGAGCGCCGCCCGCGCCTTGGCGGGCCTATCGAGGCAATGTTCGATGGTGTCGGCCCCTACGAAAGCGCTGTGCATGGCGAGGTAGACGCCCGTTGAAAACACCGGATCGATGAAAGTGAAGGCGTCGCCGAGCAAAAGATAGTTGTCGCCTGTACTGCGTTCCGCGCAGTACGAATAGTTACCCGTCGCCGTTACCGGGGAAGTAAGCCGCGCGTTGCGCAAGCGCGCCGCGAGTGACGGACACATTGCAATTGTGTCGAAGAGGAAGCGTTCGAGCTCCGTTTGGCGTGATTTCATGTAGTACGGCCAGCACACCGCGCCCACGCTCGTCACATTGTCGGAAAGCGGAATGAACCAGAGCCAGCCGTGGTCGAACCAGAACACCGTGATGTTGCCTTCGGCCTTGCCGGAGAGCCGTGCCGCTCCGGTGAAATGCGCGAAGATCGCGGCGCTATTGTGCTTGCGACTCCGGCGCTTCATGCCGAGCCTTCCCGCCAGGAAAGTCTCGCGTCCGGACGCATCGACGAGAAAGCGCGTCTGCCACCGCTGTTCCGCGCCCGCATCGCTGCGTGACGTCACGGTGGCGCCGTCAGCCCTTGGTTCGACGCTAATGGCACGGCAACCCTCCAGGGTTCGCGCCCCCTTTCGCGTGGCATTACGAAACAGGATTTCGTCGAATTGCGAGCGGCGGACCTGGTACGCGAGCGGAAATGCCTTGTCCCAAGCTTCGGAGAATTCGAACGTGACAGGACACGCATGCCAGGGCGAGACGAACTCCGCACCGTATTTCGGCATGGCGATGCGGTCGATTTCCTCGGCGACGCCCAGCCGCTCGAAGAGCGGGAGGTTCAGCGGCAGCAGCGATTCGCCAATGTGGAATCTTGGATGACGCTCCTTCTCCAGTACAACGACGTCGCGCCCCCGGCTTGCGAGCAACGCAGCAATCGTAGACCCGGCCGGCCCCCCGCCAATCACCAGGACTTCGCACTCCGGCACCGAAGGCCTCCCCAATCGTGTGACCCGACGCACCAAATTATCCCGACATTCGTCAGCAATGACCTTACCTACGGCAATGCCGCATGCTCTCACCAAGCCACTTGCGTGCTATCTTTCTAACGCACGGATCATTGTAAAAAACTACCGCCTTAAAAAGGGGAGATAACGATGACTTCTGCTGCATACAAGCTCGTATTGGCGTTGGTTACGATCACTGTTCTCGCCGCGTGCTCGCGCATGGCGCCGCTGTACAACGTTTCCGCGATGCCGGTTGTGGCGAACAAGCCCAGTCCGGCCATGGACGACGTCAGCAAGGCAATCGTCCGCGCCGGCGCGGGACTTGGATGGCAGATGGTCCCGGCGCAGCCCGGCCTGATCGTCGGCACGCTCAGCGTGCGCGAGCATCAGGCGGTGGTGGATGTGAACTACACGCTCCAGACCTACAGCATCACCTATAAGAACAGCAACAATCTCAACTACGACGGGCAGAACATCCACAAGAACTACAACGGCTGGATTCAGAACCTCGACAAGGCAATCAAGGCGCAGCTGGCCAATTTGTAACCGGGGGAGAGAAGCAAGATGGACAAGTTTCCGATGGAGATGGCGCAGCCGGATGCGGACCTTACCGCGCATGAATTCGAGCTGGCGCAGATGATCGTCGCCACACTCGCGCTCGACATGCGGGCGAAGGACATCGCGCCGACGATGCCGCTTTTCGGCGATGGGCTGGGCCTCGATTCGATCGACGTCCTCGAGATTGCCTTGGCTATTTCCCGCCAGTACGGTGTCAAGCTACGCTCCGACGACGAAGAGAGTCCCAAGATCTTCGGCTCGCTGCGCAGCCTGAACCAGCACATCCAAACGCATCGGACACGCTAGATGCGGACCAGCGCCAGCCGCCTGGGGGGTGCGCTTGTGCTGGCGGCGGCGCTTTGCTACGAATTGCTTGTCCATGCGGCCTCGACCCGCCCCGATGTACAGCTGCTCGTGCTCATACCGCTCGCCGGTCTGCCACACGCGATTGCCTATTCGTCTCTGCTGTGGCTTTTCGGACGCACGCTACGGCACGGCCGAGAGGCGCTGATCACCGGCGTCGCGCGTCGCTTCCACGGCTCGCTGCCGCCTTACATGGAAACCTATACGCACAAGCTCACCGCGGCATGGTGCATCTTTTTTTGCGCGCAGTTGCTCGGCTCCGCGTTGCTTCTCGCGTTCGCCCCGCTCAATAGCTGGTCGCTGTTTGTCAATGTGCTGAACATTCCGCTGCTTGCGGCGATGTTCGCGGGTGATTATGTCTACCGGGTCCTGCGCTACCGCGACTATCAGCACGCCACCATCGCCCAATCGGTCCAGACCTTCGCCAAGCACTTGCGGGTTTCGTAATGTCGGATCTGCCACTCGCACGCCACGAACTCTCGGCGACACTTGCCTACTGTCGTGGGCGAGCGGTCTCCGCCGACGAATTCCTGAGCGATGTCGTCGCGCTGGCCAGTTCGCTTCCCGAGACGCGCTACATCATCAATCTGTGCTCGGATCGCTATCGTTTTACGGTCGCCTTTGCGGCGGCCCTGATGCGCCGCCAGACGACGCTCATGCCGCCCAACCAGACGCCGGATTTCCTCGAGCGCGTGGCGCACCGTTATCCCGACCTCCACACCCTGAGCGATGCCGCCACCGACGCGCTGCCCCCTTGCGGCCCACGAAACGTCATGCCAGCGGTCCCGGCCGATCATGTGGCCGCGATTCTCTTCACGTCCGGCTCGACCGGCGAGCCGCAGCCGCATCCGAAATCCTGGGGCGCGCTCGTCGCTTCGGCGCAAAGCGAGCTCGAGCGTTTTGCGACGCTCGTTAGCCCCGGCCTGGCGCTCGTCGCGACCGTGCCGCCGCAGCACATGTACGGGCTGGAGTCCACGGTGATGATGGCGCTGGAGGGAGGGCTCGTGCTGCACGCCGGCCGACCGTTCTTTCCCGCGGACATTTGCGCGGAGCTCGAAGCCTTGCCCCGGCCACGCGGGCTGGTGACCACGCCGGTCCACCTGCGCGCGCTCCTCGACGGCTGCACCGAGGTGCCTCCGGTCGATTTCCTCCTTTGCGCGACGGCGCCTCTTTCGCCGCAGCTCGCCGCGCGGGCCGAAACGCGCTTTCGCGTACCACTGCACGAGATCTACGGCTGTACCGAGGCCGGCCTGATTGCCACGCGGCGCACCGTCGCGACGCTCGAGTGGCAGATGTTTCGCCAATTCCGCATGCGGCAGGATGAGAAAGGCACTTGGCTCACGGGCGGCCATGCCGCTACGGAATTCCTTCTGGGCGACGTGATCGAGCTCGGCGAAGCCGGCCGCTTTGAGCTCCATGGCAGGACCGGCGACATGGTGAATATCGCCGGTAAGCGTACGTCGCTTGCCAACCTCAACTACCACCTCAACTCCATAGAAGGCGTGCGGGACGGCGCCTTCGTCATTCCCGCCGATACCCAAGACGCCGTGACGCGCCTCGCCGCCTTTGTCGTTGCCCCGGGCTACAGCGAGGAGGATATCCTCGCCGCGCTGCGCAAGCGGATCGACGTCGCCTTTCTACCTCGGCCCCTGCACCTCGTCGATGCGCTGCCGCGCAACAACGTCGGCAAGCTGCCGCGACTTGCGATTGATGGCCTGACCGAGCGGTTGACGGCAAAAGCGGGGTAGCTTTGCCGCTCCTCGAAAGTTCACTGGCGCCGGACCATCCTGCGGCGCAAGGCCACTTTCCGGGCAATCCGATCATCCCGGGCGCGGTGCTGCTGTCCGAAGCGCTACGCCTGATCGGCGAGCACGTCGGCGTCCGCCTAGCGCCCTGCCGCATCCGATCGGCCAAATTCCCGCATCCCGCGCGGCCGGGTGAGCGCCTATCGATCGAATTCTCCGGCGAGCCGGCCGCGGGGATCCGTTTCCGTTGCACAGTCGGCAGCGCAACCGTCCTCTCGGGCGAGGTGCAATGCATCCCGCCGGCAACATGAACGGCAGGCCAGAGTGGGTTGCGCGGCGCGAGCGCGGAAGTGAGCTCGCGATGCGGCTCCTCACCTGGCTCAGCTTCGCGCTCGGCCGCCGCGCCGGCCGAGCGCTGCTCTATCCGATCTCGCTCTACTTCCTCGCATTCTCGGCGCGCGCGCGCCGCGCCTCCCGCGCTTACCTGACACGCGCCCTCGGTCGCCGGGCGAGCCTGGGCGACGTGCTGCGCCACTACCATAGCTTTGCCTCCACGCTGCACGATCGCCTTTACCTCGCGGCCGGACGGATCGGTGAGTTCGACGTCACCGTGCGGGACACGCCCGAAGTCAGGCGCTGGCTGGCGGGCGAGCGCGGCTGCATTCTGCTCGGCTCGCACCTGGGCAGCTTCGAAATCCTTCGTGCACTCGGCATCGCTGAGCATGCGCGCCCGGTGAACGTCGTCATGCGCGTCGACCAGGCGGCGAAGACAAGCCGCGTGCTGCGCTCGGTCGGCCCGCAGGCGGACGCGCGCGTGATCCCGCTCGGCCACCCGCAATCGCTGCTGCGCGTGGACGAGTGCCTCGCGCGCGGCGAGGTGGTCGGCATTCTCGGCGACCGCGTGTGGAGCAACGATCGCAGCGTCAACTGCGATTTTCTCGGCGCACCCGCGCGCTTTCCGCTCGGCCCCTGGCTGCTCGCCGGCCTCGTGAACGCGCCGGTGATCCTCTTTTTCGGCCTGTACCGCGGCGGAAGGCGCTACGAGATCCACCTCGAGCCGTTCGCCGAAAAGATCGAGCTCGACCGGGGCGACCGCGAGGCATCGGCGCGGCCTTGGATCCAGCGCTACGCGGAGCGGCTCGAGCGGCAGTGCCGGCTCGCGCCTTACAACTGGTTCAATTTCTATGATTACTGGCATTAGCGCGCTGATGGCGGCGCTCTGCGTCTGCGGCGCGGCACTGGCGCAGAGCGACGCGGCGCCCCGCTGGGGTCTGCCCGAGCTGATGCAGGAGCTGCACGCGGTGGGCTCCGCGCGCGCCAGGTTCGTCGAGACGAAGTATCTCGCCGTGCTCTCGGCGCCGCTCGAGCTTTCCGGCACGCTCACCTACCGCGCGCCCGACCGGCTGGAGAAGCACACGCTCAAGCCCGCGGCGGAGCGGCTCGTCCTCGAGGGCAATACGCTCACCATCGAGGACCGGAGACTGCGGCGCAGCTACGCGCTCGAACGCAATCCGACGATGCGTGCGTTCGTCGAGAGCATGCGCTCGACCCTCGCCGGCGATCTGCAGACGCTCGAGCGGTTCTACGCCGTGAGCCTCGCCGGCGAGCGCGACGGCTGGCGCCTCGCTCTCACGCCGAGCGACGCGACGATGCAGTCGTTCGTGAGCGAGATTCGAATCAGCGGTCGCGGCGCCTGGGTGGACACGGTCGAGCTGCTCGATCCCAACGGCGATCGCTCGGTCATGAGCATCTCGCCCGAGTCGCCATGAGCCGGCTACCTGCGCGCTGGGTGCTCTGGAGCTGGATCAGCGCGCTGGCGGCCTGCGCGGCGATCATCGCGCACACCCGGTTCAGCAACGATCTTTCCGCGTTCCTGCCGCGCTCGCCCTCGCCCGAGCAGCAATTGCTCGTCGATCAGTTGCGCGACGGCGTCGTGTCGCGCCTGATCCTCGTCGCGATCGAGAGCGTCGAGCCCGCGGCGCTCGCGAGCGCGAGCAAGCGGCTCGCCGAAGCCTTGCGCGCGGATCCTGCCTTCGTAGCGGTGGACAACGGCGAATTTCGCGCCTCGTCGAGCGACCGCGAAATTCTCTGGCGCCACCGTTACCTGCTGAGCCCGGATACCGCCGCGGGACGCTTCTCGGCACAGGGCTTGCGCAGGATCCTCGAAGAAGACCTGCAGCTTCTCGCCTCGCCCGCCGGGATGATGGCAAGCCGAACCCTCGCCGCCGATCCCAGCGGCGAGTTATTGCGCCTGATCGAGCAGCTCAGCCCGCGCGCCCTGCCGGCGACGCGCGACGGCGTCTGGTTTTCCGCGGACTACAAGCGCGCGCTGCTCGTCGCGCAAACGCGAGCAGGCGCCTCGGATATCGACGCCCAAGAAGCTGCGGTCGGCTCGATCCGGGCCGCCTTCGGACGAACGGCCGCTAGCCCAGCACGATTGCTCCTCGCAGGGCCCGGCGTTTTTTCCGTCCTGACGCGCGAGCGCGTCAGGAGCGACGCCTGGCGGCTTTCGCTCGTCGCGACTGTGCTCATCTCCGCGTTGCTGCTCGCGCTCTATCGTTCGCTGCGCGTGCTGGGGCTCGGACTGCTTCCGGTCGCGAGCGGTGCCGTCGCAGGCATCGCCGCCGTGGGCTTGGGTTTCGGTTCCGTCCATGGCATTACGCTCGGTTTCGGCGTCACGTTGATCGGCGAAGGGGTCGATTACGCGATCTATCTCTTCGTGCAGAAACCGACAGATAGCCCTCCGCAGGCGGCATTCGCGCGGATCTGGCCGACGTTACGCCTTGGCGTAGCGACTTCGGTATGCGGCTTCAGCGCGATGCTTTTTTCCGGGTTCACCGGTCTTGCGCAACTCGGCCTCTTCTCGATCGTCGGCTTGATCGTCGCAGCGGCGGTCACGCGCTGGGTGCTGCCCCTGCTGACGCCGGCGGCCTTCAATGTTGCCTCGGTCGCCGTATTGGCCCGGCGCATGCTCGCTGCGGTTCGCGCGGCGCCGCATTTTGCGCCCGTGGTGCTCATGCTCGTCGCCGCTGCCGTGGCTTTGCTGGCGCTGAGGCCCGGCGAGCTGTGGAGCACCGACCTCGCGAGCCTGAGCCCGGTGCCGCAGGGCGATCGCCTCCTCGACCAGGAACTGCGGCATGAGCTCGGCGCGCCCGACGTGCGTCTCCTCGTGGTCGTGCATGCGCGAACCGAGGAAGGCGCGCTGCAGGCAGCCGAGCAAGTGGCCACCGCGCTGGACGAGGCGATGCGCCAGGGCCTCCTCGAAGGCTTCGATTCGCCCGCGCTGCATTTGCCCAGTCGGCAGACGCAGCTCGCGCGGCGCGCCTCCCTGCCAGAGCCACAGGCCCTTAGCGCGAACCTCGAGCAAGCGGCGAAAGGCTTACCGTTCCGCCGTGGGCTCTTTGCGCCGTTTCTCGGCGATGTTGCGGCGTCGCGCGGCATGGCGCCGCTTGAGCGGAAAGATCTCGATGGCTCGAGCCTCGCCCTGAAGGTCGACGCCTTGCTCGTGGCGCGCGAGGATGGCTGGAGCGCCATGCTGCCGTTGCGGGGGGTGAAGGATCGGACCGGCGTCGCGCGGTTCGTCGCCAACCTACCGGAAATCGAAAGCGTGGTTCTCGATCTCAAGCGCGAATCGGATCTCTTGTACCGCTCATACCTTGACGAAGCGCTGAAGTACGCGCTCGGCGGTGCGGCAGCCATCCTCATCTTGCTCGCGGCCAGCCTGCGCTCAGCGCGGCGCGTGTTCGACGTGCTGGCGCCCCTCGCCGCAGCCGTCATCGTGGACGCGTCTATCTTTGCTGCCGCCGGCGCGCAGCTCTCGATCTTTCATCTTGTGGGCCTGCTCCTGGTGGTCGCGGTGGGTTCGAACTACTCGCTTTTCTTCGACCGGCTAGCGCTCTCCTCGGAGGAGCGCGCCCGCACTCTCGTTTCTCTGCTTTTCGCTGCGGTGTCGACAGTAATTGGGTTCGGTGTGCTCGCCTTCTCCGGCGTCACCGTACTCCATGCCATCGGTGGCACCGTGGCTGCCGGCGCCCTGCTCGCGCTCTGCTTCTCCGCGGTCCTCAGCCGTCATGCGCACACTTTTTGACTTCGCACCGGAGCGCTGCGCGCGGCTGCTCGTTTTACTGCCCGCCGCCAAGGCACGGCCGGAGGACTTCGTCGAGCGCGGATTTATCGATGCGGTCCGCGCCCGCCACCTGCGGCTCGATGTTGCCATGCCCGATCTGCACGCGGATCTGTACCTTGAAGGCGACATCGCCGAGCGTCTCGAGACCGACGTGATGCGGTCCATGCGCGCCAAGGGCTACGCCCACATCTGGCTCGCCGGCATCTCGCTCGGCGGCATGGCCGCGGTCGCCTACGCGTGCCGGTATGCGTCGCATATCGCCGGGGTGATCCTGGTCGCGCCGTTCCTGGGCCTGCGGGACGCAAACGGCGAGCCCGAACTCCTGGGGGAGCTCGCCGAGTCGGCGCTGCCCGAAATCTTCCTGGGCTACGGCACGCACGATCGCTTTGCCGGCACGAGCCGTTCGCTTGCACGACGGTTGCCTGCGGAGCGCGTGACGACGCTGGAAGGCGGCCATGACTGGCTGACCTGGATCGAGTTATGGAAAATCATGCTTGCGCAAGCGTTCACAAGATGAATCCAGAAAACACCATCACCGCAGGCTACGCCGCTCCACGTGCCTGGCGCCCGGCGCCGCTCGCCCGTCTGTCCCTGCTCGTGCACGGAGCCGGTGGCGTCGCACTACTCGCCGATCCGTCGACTTGGCTGTGGGTCATCGCCACCCTGGCTGCGAATCATCTCTTGCTCACGCTAGCGGTGTTTTTCCCGCGCGCACAGGTTCTCGGCGCTAACGTCAACCACCTGCCGGCGGCTGCGGCGGCGCGTCGTGAAGTCTCGCTCACCTTCGACGACGGCCCCGACCCGCAGACCACGCCGCGTATTCTTGAGCTGCTCGATCACCATGGCGCGAAGGCGAGCTTCTTCTGCGTCGGCGAGAAGGCCTGCGCACACCCGCAGATCGTCAGGGACATCGCGCGCCGCGGCCACAGTGTCGAGAACCACAGCTACCACCATTCACACGCCTTTGCGTGCTTCGGTATCGCGCGCATGGGCCGCGAGATCGCGCTCGCGCAGGAAGCGCTCTCGAGCGTGACGGGGCGGCGGCCTGGCTTTTTTCGGGCGCCCGCCGGCTTCCGCAGTCCGCTACTCGATTTCGTGCTCACGCGGCACGGCCTGCGCTACGTATCCTGGACGCGGCGCGGGTTCGACGCCGTGGCCTGCGATCCTCAGCGGGTGCTCGCGCGCCTCACCCACGGACTTTCGGCTGGAGACGTCCTGCTCCTGCATGACAGCAATCCCTCGGTACTGCAGATCCTGCCGGCGTTGCTCGATGAGCTTGCGGCCCGCGATCTGAGATCGGTATCGCTACCCTCGGTGCTTTGATGAGGCTGCAGCCGCTCGTCATCAGCAAATTCACGCTCACCAACAGCCTGGGCGCCGGCGCCGCGGCCACGCTTGGCGCCCTTGGCGACAAGCGCTCGGGCTTGGTGCCCTGTGAGTTCGAAAGCGCGCGCCTCGACACCTTTATCGGCCCGGTCCGCGGCCTCGATCAGGTCAGCTTGCCGGAACATCTGCGCGCTTATGAGTGCCGACTGAACCGCCTCGCGCAGTTGGCGCTGGAGCAGGACGGATTCGCCGCGGCGGTCGCTGAAGCGCGCGAGCGGTATGGCGCGCAACGCATCGGGGTTTTTCTCGGCACGAGCACCTCCGGAATTCTCGAGACCGAGGGGGCATTTCGCGCCCGCGACGGCGGCTGCGGCCGCCTGCCGACGGGGTATCGCTATGGACAGACCCAGAACAGCTTCGCGCTCGCGGATTTCGTGCGGCGCCGCCTTGGGCTCGCCGGCCCTTCGCTCGTCGTGTCCTGCGCGTGCTCGTCGACCGCCAAGGTTTTCGGCAACGCGGCACGCATGATCGCCGCCGGCGTGTGCGACGCCGCGCTGGTCGGCGGTGCCGATACGCTGTGCCTCACCACGCTGTACGGTTTCCGTTCGCTCGAGCTCACCTCGCGCGAGCCCTGCCGCCCCTTCGACGCAGACCGCGACGGAATCTCCATCGGCGAGGGCGCGGGTTTTGCCTTGCTGGAAAAACCGCGCGCGGAGGCGGCCGCGCTTCGCCTGCTCGGCATCGGCGAGAGCTCGGACGCCCACCATATGTCGACGCCCCATCCCGAAGGGGCGGGGGCAAGGCTCGCTATGGAACGTGCGCTCGCGAGCGCGGGCTTGAATCCGGCGGACATCGACTACATCAACCTGCACGGTACCGCGACGCGCAGCAATGACGCGGCCGAGGACAAGGCCGTGCACGAGCTATTCGGCGCGCGCACGCGCTGCAGCTCGACCAAGGGTGCTACCGGGCATTTGCTCGGCGCAGCTGGCGTTACGGGCGCGCTCATCTCGGCGCTCGCCGTGTCACACGGCCTGGTGCCGGGCAGCGCGCATACGCGCGCCGTCGATCCCACATTGAAGAGCCGCTATGTGCTCGAGAGCGAGAAAGTCGAATTGCGCCGAGTCCTGGCAAACTCCTTCGGTTTCGGCGGCAGCAACTGCAGCTTGGTGCTGGGACTGTGATGCGCGTCTTCATCGAGGGTGTGGGACTCCTAGGCCCGGGCTTGGGCGGCTGGCAGCGCGGTCGTAAAGTCCTCGCTCGCCGTGAACCCTATGAGTACGCGCCGACCGCGGTTAAGGCAAGCGAGCTCTTGCCCGCTGCCGAACGGCGCCGCGCGGGCGTCCCGGTGAACCTCGCGCTCGCGGTAGGACGCGAGGCATTCCTGAGTGCCGGACACGATCCGGCTGCGACCGTAGCGGTGTTCACGTCCTCCTCAGGTGACGGCGAAATCCTGCACCGCATGTGCGAGACGCTCGCCACTGCGGAGCGCGAAATCTCGCCGACGAGCTTTCTCAACTCGGTGCACAACGTCGCGGCCGGCTATTGGAGCATTGCGACGAAGTGCCAAGAGGCTTCTACGAGCTTGTGCGTCCACGACGCGAGCTTCGCCGCAGGGCTGCTTGAAACCGCGGCGCAGGCGAGTGCGGAGCAGCGCGCCGTCGCGCTCATCGCTTACGATGGACCCTATCCCGAGCCGCTGCACGCCGCTCGTTCAATTCACGACAAATTCGCCATGGCGCTCCTCATCACCCCCATCGCGGGCGAGCGCGCGTGTGCCATGATGGAGTTGCGCTTCGTCCCTTCTCCGGGGCGCGAGACGCGCATGCAGGATGGACGCCTGGAGACGCTCCGTACCGGCAATCCGGCCGCCCGTAGCCTGCCTTTGCTCGCGGCACTGGCGGGCGGCAAACCCGGTGAAGTCGTGCTGCCTTATCTGCAAGATAGCCATCTCGCGATTCGCGTGGTGCCGTGATCGCCGGCCGGGAGCAGATCGAGGCCCTAATCCCGCACGCGGGGCCGATGTGCCTGCTGGACGAGCTGCTCGCCTGGGATGCCGAGCACATCCAATGTTTGGCGCGCTCGCATCGGGACAAGGGCAATCCAATGTGCGCCGGTGGCAAGCTCGCAGCCATCTGTGGAGTCGAGTACGCCGCACAGGCAATGGCCCTTCATGGGCGTCTCACCGTGCAGGCTGGTACGTCGGGCGCTGGCTATCTCGCGAGCGTGAGGGATCTCACGTGCCACGTGGCGCGCCTCGACGACCTTGGCGACGACCTCGTGATCGAGGCGCGGCGCCTGATGGGCGACGAGGCCCGCGTGGTCTACGAGTTTTCTGTCTCGGCGGGGCGGACGCCAGTGCTAGAAGGCCGCGCCGCCGTGGTGCTGGAAGCGTAGGGTGAAGCGCGCGCTGGTTACCGGGGGCAGCGGCGGCATCGGTGCGGCGATCTGCCGCCGCCTGGCGGGCCACGGCGTGCACGTCTATGTGCATGCGAACCGCCGGCTTGCGCAGGCGGAAAAGCTTGCGCAGGAGATCGCGGCTGTGAAAGGCTCGGCGGGCGCCGTGGCCTTCGACGTGACGGACCGCGCCGCCACGGAGCAAGCACTCGCCGAGCTCCTCAGCGAAGGGCCGATCCAGATCCTCGTCAACAACGCCGGCGTCCACGACGACGCGGCAATGCCCGCCATGAAAGCCGAACAATGGCGGCGCGTGCTCGATGTCTCGCTGGATGGGTTTTTCAATGTCACGCAGCCGCTGCTGATGCCGATGATCGGTACGCGCTGGGGCCGCATCATCAATATCTCTTCGGTCGCCGCGGTGGCCGGCAATCGCGGCCAGGTCAATTACGCCGCCGCCAAATCCGGCCTGCACGGCGCGACGAAATCGCTCGCCCTGGAGCTGGCGAGCCGAGGCATCACCGTTAACGCCGTCGCGCCCGGCATCATCGCCACCGCCATGGCCGAGGCTGCGTTCTCCAAGGAAGCGATCGAGCGCCTCGTGCCCATGAAGCGCGCCGGCACGCCCGAAGAGGTCGCGGAACTCGTGGCGTTCCTGGCCGGCGACGCCGGGGGCTATATCTCGGGCCAGATCATCGGCATCAACGGCGCGATGATCTGAGCCGTCGCACGAGCAGGAGCGGAGCGCGCAGCAAAAATTCCAGCACCAGGCGCACGTGCATCCAGGTGAGGAGCAGGTTGTCCCGCACGTAGCGGAAATGCGAGACGCCGCCTTCCTCGGCGCTCAGATACCTCACCGGTACAGAAATATTGATCGTGCGAACGCCGTGCCAGACCAGTCGCACCGCCGCCTCGGCGTCGAAATCGAAGCGCCGCATCCAGCGCTCGTGCTCCATGATGGCAAGCAGGGGCGCGATGGGATAAACGCGGAATCCGAACAATGAGTCCCCGACCCCGCCGCAGAGGGTCTCCAAATGCACCCAGAAATTGGACATCTTGCGCCATAGCACGCGCTCGATCGGTGCCGTTCTGTCGAAGATCGGCCGCCCAAGTATCAGCGCATCCGGATTAGCCTGCGCGCTCGCCATGAGCTCCGGGATTTTCGCCGCCGGGTGTTGCCCGTCCGCGTCCATCACCAACGCGTGGCTGTAGCCGGCAGCGGTGGCGGCGCGCAAACCGTGAAGCACGGCAGCACCTTTGCCTTGATTCGCCGGCAGGACGATGACGCTGAGCTGCGGGTCCCTTCGAGCGAGATCCAGCAACGCCTCGCCGCTGCCATCGGTACTGCCGTCGACTACGACCCAGACCGGCCGCCATACCCGGCGCGCCTCGGCCACCGTATGCAACACGAGTTGGCCCGTGTTGTAACTTGGAATGAGCACGAGGCCGTTTATCTGTTGATGAAGAACTTGCCCTCCTGTGCGGCATGCATATCCCGGCGGCGATTTTAGGCATTTGAATTGGTTGCGAAAACGCGACGCGTTGCCTTGACATGTCTGGCTCGTCGCCTGAACAATGGCCCACCGTTTCCTCGAAAACAACCGAGGGACGCAAATAGTCGACGAAACAACGACTTCGTATTTGACGTCACATTGGGAGATGAGATGAAAAAGCTACTGCTAGTCATTTCCGTCGCTGCGCTTTTTCCAACGGCCGCTATCGCGCAGAACGTAGGTAATTGCGGCTGGGGTTCCAAGCTGTTCGATGGGCAGTCGGGGGTAGCGCCGCAGGTGCTCGCGGTAACCACCAACGACGTTCTGGGCAATCAGACCTTCGCCATCTCGAGCGGGACCTCCGGCTGCACGCAGGACGGGACGGTCAAGTCGAACTGGAAGACGGCGTTGTTCATCGACGGTAACAAGGATGCACTCGCACGCGATATGTCGGTCGGCAGCGGCGAAGCGCTCGACTCGCTCGCGCTCCTGATGGGCGTCGAGGCGCAGGACCGCGATGCGTTCAACCGCGCCGCGAAGAGCAACATGGGCCGCATCTTCGCCAAGGACGCCACGCCGGAAATCATGACGGCGCTGCGCCAGGTGCTCGCGGACAACGCGCAGCTCGCGCGCTACACGATCGCGCTGTAAGGCGACGGCAGTCCGGAAAACCCTGCGGTACACCGCAGGGTTTTTTTTCGTGCATTTCCTCCTGATCGTTGCCGCGCTGCTCGCGCCGCTCGCCGCATTGGGCGCCGAAGAGGCCTACCTGGCGCAGCTCGTCGCGCGCGCGAGAGAGCTGCGGCTCGCCGAGCGCCCGGAATGGCGCAAGCTCCTGCACTACGAGCCCGACCTGATCGGCGGCGGCCTGCACGGGCTGCTCGACAACCGCGACTTTTACAACTCGCCGCAAGGCAAGACCAGGCCACAAGCCGAGCTCGAAGCGACGCTCGCTAGTTTCTTCTCCGACGTTGAAGAAACACCCCGGCTGCAAAACCCCCAATGCGCATTCATCGCGCGCCGCGCCTGGCTCGACGAGGAGCTCGAGTTCGACCCTGTCCGCCTGCCGCTGCGCGATTGCCCGCGGTTTCGCGAATGGCATGCGGCATTGAACGCGCAGCATCTAACGCTCGTCTTCGCTTCGGCTTACCTGAACAACCCTTCGTCGATGTATGGCCACACGCTGCTGCGCATCGATGCGCGCGATCAGGACGAGCGCACGCGGCTTCTCGCTTACGCGGTCAACTCGGCCGCCACCACCGACGAGAAGAACGGGCTCGCGTTCGCCATCCAGGGCTTGATCGGCGGCTATCCGGGAACATTCTCGATCCTGCCCTACTACCTCAAGGTGCGCGAATACAGCGACCTGGAGAACCGCGATCTCTGGGAGTACGAGTTGAGCCTCAGACCCGACGAGCTGGAACGCGTCCTGCGGCACCTGTGGGAGCTCCTTCCGGCCTATTACCAGTACTACTTTTTCGACGAAAACTGTTCGTATCATTTGCTCGGACTGCTCCAGGTAGCGCGGCCGGACTTGCAACTCACCGCGCCGTTCCGCTGGTGGGCGCTGCCGATCGACACGGTGCGCGCCATCGCGGCGCAGCCGGGGCTCGTCGCAAGAACCGTGTATCGGCCGGCCAACGCCACGATCATCGGCGCGCGGCTTGGCACTTTGTCGGAAGAGGAGCGCGGCATCGCCAATAATCTCAGCCTGGGTCGGATACCGAGTGGCGACGCGCTGCGCGGCCGGCCGGGGCCGCGCGCGGCAGCCATCCTCGAAACGAGCTACGACTACGTGAACTATCGTCGGGCGACGGGCAAGCCGGACGTGCCTGATCCGGCGCGGCTTGCGCGCGAGCTCCTCGTCGCGCGCAGCGAGCTCAATGTCGGCAGCCAGGCGCCCGCCGTCGACGCCGGGACGCGCCCCGACCAGGGACACGCCACATCGCGCATCGCGCTGGGCGCCGGGCGGCGCGATAGCCAGAGCTTCCAGGAGCTCTCGTTCCACCCGACGTATCACGAGGTCATGGACCCTGAGGCGGGCTACGTGCGCGGCGCGCAGATCGAATTCTTCGACACGGCGCTGCGCCACTACGCAGACGGCAAGACGCGCCTCGAGCGCTTCGTGCCGGCCGACATCCTCTCCCTTTCTCCACGCGGCGACTTCTTCCAGCCCCGCTCCTGGCGGGTCGCCGGCGGCTGGCACCGCTCGTTCGTGCGCAATGGCTCGGAGCCGCTCGTCGCTTTCCTCGATGGCGGGGCAGGCGCCGCGTGGTCCGACCGAGGCGGACGCTCGCTCTTCTACGCCCTCGCGGAAACCGCACTGCGCGCAAACCGCGAGCTCGACGGCGGCTACGGCGTTGGGGCGGGCGCGCGTGTCGGCGCGATGGCCGACCTCGCGCCTCGCTGGCGAGCGAACGCCTATGTGGCCGGCGTCAATTATTTCGTCGGCGAGAGCGACCAGCCGCGCGCCATCGGGCTGCAACAGCGCTTCACGCTCGGTCGCGACAGCGCCCTGCGCTTCGACCTCGAGCGGCGGCGCGAAGCGGGACGGCAATTCGCGAGCGGCATGCTTTCATTGCAGCTCTACTTCTGACGTGCGCAGCGTTGCCGCCCTTGCCCTGATTTTCGCGCTCGGCGCTTGCACGCCGCTTTTCTTTCAACCGAGCGGCAGCATTTATTCGACGCCGGGCTTCTACGGCATCGATTACCAGCCGGTGGAATTCCGGGCCGCGGACGGCACGGCGCTGTTTGCGTGGTTCATGCCGGCACGGGGCGAAGCGCACGCGACGGTGCTCTATCTGCACGGCAATGGGCAGAACATCAGCGCGCACTTTGCCAACGTGGCGTGGATGCCGGCGGCGGGCTTCAATGTACTCGCACTGGACTATCGGGGCTACGGTGGCTCCGCAGGGCGCCCCTCGCTGGCTGGTGTGCAGCTCGACATCGATGCGGCCATGCGCACGCTGCTTGAGCGGCCCGATGTGGATCCGGACCGCGTCATCGTCTTCGGCCAGAGCCTCGGCGGAGCGCTCGCCATCTATTACGTGGCGCACAGCGCGTATCGCGACCACATCCGCGCGGTGATCGCCGACAGCGCATTCGCCGACTATCAGATGGTGGCGAGGGAGAAGATGGCCGATTTCTTCATGACCTGGCCGCTGCAATGGCTTCCCGACTACACGGTGGACAACGGCTACGCACCGCGCGCCGCCGTGGCGGCGATTGCGCCGATTCCCCTATTGCTGATCCATGGCGAGCAGGACGGCATCGTGTCGCCGCACCACTCGCGGCTGCTTTACGAAGCGGCGCACGAGCCGAAGGCCTACTGGGCCATTCCAGGCAGCGGGCACATTCAGGCGCTGCGCAATGCCGGGGTACGCAAGCGCCTGACCGACTTCCTGCTACGTCACTCCCTGGACCAGCCTACCGGAATTGCCAGAGGGCGCCGACGGTCACGACGTTCAGGTCGCCCTTAGGCAGCGTGCTGCCGCCGAGCCCCGAATAGCCCTGCCATTCGCCGCGCAGCGCGACGTTCTTGCTGACTTCGATCTGCAGGCCCGCACCGTAGGTCGGTCCGTTGGTGCTCTCCTTGGTGCCCGTCAGCGTGCCATCGCCCTTGAGGACGCCTCGGTACATGCCAAGCCTGCCGTACACGGATAGCGATCCGACGATCGGCCACGCCGCCAGTCCGCTCGCCTCCCAGCCTTTGCCCTTGATCGTGGCGCTCGGGCTCTTCGATTCGCCGTAGTTGCGAAACGCGCCTTCGACGCTGAAGATGCGGTTGATCTGATAGCCGGCGAAGACGCCGAGCGTTGAGGCGGTGTCATCGCAGCTCGCCGAGTTCGCACAGATTGAGCGCCAGTGCCCCTGGCCCGCGTTGGCGCCCACGTAGATATGGCTCGCGATCGTGCTCGCCGTGCTGTCCTGCGCGAGCGCCGGCGCCGCGAGGCTGATCGCGCCGGCGATGGCGCCGGGCAATAGAAATTTGATGGCTTTCATCGTCCGCCCCCTTGCGGCTATTGACCTAGAATTTGTAGAGCAGCCCGATGCTGTAGACGCTGTAGTCGCTGTCGCCAATCGTGCCGCCGCCCACCTTTACGTAGTGTTGCCCTTCGCCGCGCACTGCGAGGCCCTGGGTGAGGTACCACTGAAGACCACCCCCATAGGTCAGGTTGCCGCGACTTTCATTCAACCTCGTGTTGACGCCGGCCTGGGTCCTCTCGACCGAAGTGGCCGCGTAGTACCCGCCGACCTTGCCGAAGAGCGCGAGGCGCTCGAGCATTGGCCATTGCGCGAGGAGTGTGACGTCGCCCGCGCGCACCTTGACCGTCTCGTCGAAGCCCGGTGAACTGGAAGAGGCCTTGCCAAAATCGGTGTAGGCAAATTCGACGCCGAAATATCGGCTGAACTGCCAGCCGCCGAAGAACTTGTAGGCACTGCCCTTCTTCTTGCAGACTGGCAGGGCATCGCATTGGTAGTCCCAAGCCTCGGACTGTCCGGCGCCCACTCCGGCATATACGCCGGGCGTCGTCACCGGCGTGGTTCCCTGCGCCCAAGCCGCGAGCGGCATCGCGGCGCTCAGCGCCAAGCCGAGAATCATCGCAATCGTCTTGCTGTTTTTATTCATGGCTGCCCCCAATTGTTATTTTGCACGCGAAAAAAGCGGCAGACGCCGCCCTTTTTCGTTAAGCGCAGTCGCACAGATTACTGGAATCTCCAAATCACGGCTCAAGCGACCGAAACGCGAACGGCCGTTTCACTTCCATGTTGCGGAATTGCAACGCGAATTTGCTTCCGGAGCGCCTAGCGGCGCACCAGCGCCTTGAGCGCGGCGCGAATCGCCTCAGCCAGCGGCATATCGGGTGCGAGCCCCTTCACGGCAATGAGCGCCTCCTTGTCGCTGTAGCCCAGCGCGACGAGCGCATTGACGACATCGGTGCCGCGCGCCGTCCCGGGCTCGCCTACCGCTTCAGCGAGCTTGCCCTTGAGCTCGAGGAGCAACCGTTCGGCCGTTTTCTTGCCGATGCCGGGAATCCTTACCAGGCGCGTGGCATCCTGCAACGCGACCGCTTGTGCGAGGTCGGCAACCGACATGCCGGACAGCACGGCGAGCGCGGTGCGCGGGCCAATGCCTGATACGCGGATCAATTGGCGGAACACCGAGCGTTCTTCGGCGCTGGCAAAGCCATAAAGGTGGTGCGCATCCTCGCGCACAACGAGGTGCGTGAAGAGCGCTACCGCGCCGCCGGTTGCCGGCAACGCATAGAACGTGCTCATCGGCACGTCCAGCTCGTAGCCGACGCCGCCGACCTCTACCAGGATCTGAGGCGGATTCTTGGCGGCAAGCTTGCCGGACAGGTGCCCGATCACACGAGCCTGCCTCTGCGCATCCGCAAGCCGCGCAATGGCAGATCGCCCAGCCTAGCGCCGTGCGCATGGCAGATCGCGCAGGCGAGCGCGTCCGCGGCATCGGCCGATGGCTCGCCCGGCAGATCGAGCAGGCGTCGCACCATGTGCTGCACCTGCTCCTTCGCGGCGTGCCCGTTGCCGACCACCGACTGCTTGACCTGCAGCGCGGTGTACTCCGCGACCGGCAGGCCGGCGATGACGGCGGCGCAAATCGCCGTGCCGCGCGCCTGGCCGAGGGCGAGCGTCGACTGCGGATTGACGTTGACGAAGACCTTCTCTACCGCCACTGCAGTCGGGGCATGGGCCGCAATGACTTCGCGCAGCCCATCCAGAATGGCCTTCAGGCGAATGGCGAGGTCACCCTCGCCGGATTTCACGCAGCCACTCGTTACGTACTGCAGTCCCGATGCGCGGACCTCGATCACCCCAAAACCGGTGAGTCTCAGCCCCGGATCGATGCCGAGGACTCTCAGTCGATTACCGCCGTGGTGTAGACGTTCTGGACGTCGTCGAGGCTCTCGAGCGCATCGACGAGGCTGCGCATGCGTCCCTGCTGATCGGCGGGCATCGCCGCCTCGCTCGTCGGCTTCCAGCTGATCTCGGACAGTTCGGCCTTGAGGCCCGCTTTCTCGAGGGCGGCCTTCACGGCCGCGAAATCGGCCGGCGCGCAAATGAGTTCCACCGAGTCATCGTCGTTCTTCACCACGTCCTCGGCGCCGGCGTCCAGAGCCGCCTCCATTACACGGTCTTCGCTCGTGCCCGGCGCGAAAATGAACTGGCCGCAGTGCTTGAAGAGATAGGCAACCGAGCCATCGGCGCCGAGGTTGCCGCCGTTCTTGGTGAAGGCATGCCGCACCTCAGCCACCGTGCGCGTGCGGTTGTCGGTTAGACAGTCCACGAGCACCGCCGCGCCGCCCGGGCCATAGCCCTCGTAGCGTGCTTCGTCGTACGTGACGCCGTCGAGCTGGCCGGCGCCGCGCTTGATGGCGTTCTGCACGCTGTCCTTCGTCATGTTGGCGTCGCGCGCCTTGTCCATGGCGAGGCGCAGGCGTGGATTCGCGTTGACATCGCCGCCGCCGAGCCTCGCCGCCACCGTGATCTCCTTGATGAGCCGCGTGAACACCTTGCCCTTCTTCGCATCCGCGGCCGCCTTGCGGTGCTTGATGTTGGCCCATTTGCTGACCCGCCATAGTATGATTTTAGCGCCATGGCCGCGCCGCTCCTCGTCGCGAAGAACGATAAGACGACGCTGCAACTGCTGCCGTCGCTCGCCAACCGTCACGGTCTCATCACCGGCGCGACCGGCACGGGCAAGAGCGTCACGCTGCAGGCGCTCGCGCAGCGCTTCTCTTCGATCGGCGTGCCGGTGTTCATGGCCGACGTGAAGGGCGATCTCTCCGGGCTCGCCAAGGCCGGCGGCGCCAACCCCAAGGTGGCGCAGCGCATGCAGCAACTCAAGCTGCCGGTGGCGAGCGCCGCCTCGCCCGTCGTCTTCTGGGACGTTTACGGCAAGAACGGCCACGCGGTGCGCGCCACAATCTCCGACTTGGGGCCGCTGCTCCTTGGCCGCATGCTCAACTTGAACGAAACGCAGGAAGGCGTCCTCGCCGTCGTCTTCAAGATCGCGGACGACAACGGCCTCCTTCTGCTCGACCTGAAGGACCTGCGCGCGATGCTGCAGCACGTCGGCGACAACGCGGCGCAGTTCAAGACGCAGTACGGCAACGTCTCGCCGGCGTCGGTCGGCATCATCCAGCGCGGTCTTCTCGCCCTCGAAAGCCAGGGCGGCGCGCAGTTCTTCGGCGAGCCGATGCTCGAGATCGCCGACCTCATGCGCACGCAGGAGGGCAAGGGGGTGGTCAGCATCCTCGCCGCCGAGAAGCTGATGAACTCGCCGAAGCTCTATTCGACCTTCCTCCTCTGGATGCTCGCCGAGCTTTTCGAGCACCTGCCCGAGGTGGGCGATCCGGAGCAGCCGAAGCTCGTGTTCTTCTTCGACGAGGCGCCGAAGCCGCTGCTCGAGAAGATCGAGCAGGTGGTGCGCCTCATCCGCTCCAAGGGGATCGGTGTGTACTTCGTGACGCAGAACCCGCTCGACCTGCCCGAGAGTGTGCTCGGCCAGCTCGGCAACCGGGTGCAGCACGCGCTGCGCGCGTTCACGCCGAAAGATCAGAAGGCGGTGAAGACCGCCGCCGATACGCTGCGTCCCAACCCCACGATCAAGGCCGAGCGGGTGATTACCGAACTCGAGGTCGGCGAAGCGCTGGTCTCTCTGCTGGACGAGAAAGGCCGCCCGGACATGGTCGAGCGCGCCTTCATCGTGCCGCCCGCGAGCCAGCTTGGCCCGATCACGGATGCCGAGCGCGCCGAGTTGATTCGCCGCTCGCCGGTCACCGGCAAATACGACACGGCGGTCGATCGCGAATCGGCCTACGAGAAGCTCACGCAGCGCACGCAGGCGAAACCCGCCGAGCCGCAGCAGAGCTCGAATCCGGTGTCCGACATCCTCTTCGGCAAGGTCGGACCACGCGGCGGAAAACAGACGCAAGGCATGCTCGAAGCGATGGGCAAGAGCGCCGCGCGCTCGATCGGCTCCGAGCTCGGTCGCCAGGTACTGCGTGGTCTTTTAGGGTCCGTCCTCGGCGGCAAGCGCCGTTGACGGCAGCGGCGTATCGCCGGTGGGGCGTTGCGCTCGCCATCATCGGCACGCTGGTCTTTTCGTTCCGCCCGATCCTCGTCAAGCTGGTCTATGTGACCTATCCGCCGGTGTCGGCGGTGACGCTGCTTTTCCTGCGCATGAGCATCTCGCTGCCGTTTTTCCTGGTCGTCGCCTGGTGGCTTCGCCGCGACGAGCCGCGGCTCACGCGGCTCGACTGGATGAAGGTCGCCGCGCTCGGCTTCATCGGCTACTACGCCGCGAGCTTCCTCGATTTCATCGGCCTCAAGTATGTCGGCGCCGGCATCGGGCGGCTGATCCTCTATCTTTATCCGACGCTGGTGCTGCTCATTTCCTTCCTGTTCCTCCATCGGCGCCCGACACGCCGCCAGCTCGCGGCGCTCGTCATCACGTATGCCGGGGTGGCGCTGATCCTGTCGAGCCAGGTGCACGGCGGTACCGAAGGTCGCCTGTTCCTGCTCGGCGCGCTATTCGTGTTCGCCTCTTCGCTCTTCTATGCGACCTATCTCGTCGCCGGCGGTGAGCTCGTCAAGCGCGTGGGCTCGATGCGCTTCACCGCATACTCGATGGCGGTGGCAACGCTGCCGGCGGTGGTGCAGTTCTTCGTGCTCGAGCCCATGTCGGCGCTCGATCTGCCGAACAAGGTCTGGCTCTACGCCATCCTGCTCGCCACTTTCACCACGGTGCTGCCGCTTTTCATCCAGGCGGAGGCCTTGAAGCGCATCGGCGCGGCCGAGTTCGCGCTGATCGGAGCGCTCGGGCCGGTCAGCGTGGCGGTGACCAGCGCGCTCGGACTCGACGAGCGCTTCACTCTGATACAGGCCGTTGGCGGCGCGCTGGTGATACTCGGCGTGCTGCTCGTCTCGGTAAAAAGGAACTGACCATGGACCTCGGCATTCGCGGCAAGACCGCACTGGTTTGCGCGGCATCGAAAGGCCTCGGACGCGCCTGCGCCTTTTCGCTCGCGCGGGAAGGCGTGAACGTGGTGATCACTGCGCGCGGACGCGACGCGCTGGAGAAGACCGCGCAAGAGATCCGCGACGCGTGCGGCATTCGCGTCGCCACCGTGGCGAGCGACATCACCACCGACGAAGGCCGTCGCGCGGCGCTCGCCGCGTGTCCGGCCCCCGACATCCTCGTGAACAACGCCGGCGGGCCGCCGACCGGCGATTTCCGCGACTGGGATCGCGCCACGTGGATCGAGGCGCTCGACGCGAACATGCTCACCCCGATCGAGCTCATCAAGGCCACGGTCGACGGCATGAGCGCGCGCAAGTTCGGACGGATCGTGAACATCACCTCGAGCGCGGTAAAGGCGCCGCTCGGTCCGCTCGGCCTATCCAACGGCGCGCGCTCCGGCCTCACCGGCTTCATCGCCGGCCTCGCGCGCCAGACCGTCAAGCACAACGTCACCATCAACAACCTGCTTCCCGGCTTTTTCCTCACCGATCGCAACCGCACCACGGTCGCAGCCTTCGCCAGGGAGCGCGGACTCTCGGAAGAGCAGGCGCTCGCCGAGCGCATCCGCATGATTCCGGCAGGCCGGCAGGGCGACCCGGCCGAATTCGGCGAAGCGTGCGCCTATTTGTGCAGCGCCCAGGCGGGCTTCATCACCGGACAGAACTTTCTCCTGGACGGCGGCGCCTACCCCGGCACGTTCTAGAATCGGCGGCGAGGAGGTCTCGCCATGCGATTCATCGTCGCCGCACTCTGCTCGTTAGTCCTCGGCTCCGCATTCGCGCAGGGCTATCCCAACCGCGCCGTCAAGGTCATCGTGCCGTGGCCAACCGGCCAGGCGACCGATATCGCCGCGCGCGTGGTCGCGGCGAAGCTGCAGGAGGCGCTCGGCCAGCCGTTCGTCATCGACAACAAGCCCGGCGCCGGCGGCGCCATCGGCTCCGAAGCCGTGGTGAAGAGCGCGCCCGACGGCTATACGCTGCTTGCCGCCTCGAGCGGGCCGCTGTCGATCATGCCGAACCTGCAGAAGGTGCCCTACGAGCCGCTCAAGGATCTCGCGCCGATCAGCCTCGTCGCGGCGACGCCTTTCGCGCTCGTCGTCAACCCGTCCTTCCCCGCCAACAATGCGAAGGAGTTCATCGCGCTCGTAAGAGCGAATCCCGGGAAGTACACGTTCTCCTCTTCCGGCACCGGGGCCACGGCGCATCTCTTCAGCGAGCTGTTCAACTCGATGGCCGGGCTGCAGGCGCGCCACATTCCCTACAAGGGCACGCCGCCGGCGCTGACCGACATCATGAATGGCCAGGTGACGTATACGGTCGAGACCGTCGCGGCGACCGCGGCGCATATCAAGTCCGGCCGGCTGAAAACCTTCGGGGTTTCCACCGCGAGGCGCACCGCTGCGCTGCCCGACGTGCCACCGCTCGCCGAGGCCGCCGACCTGCCGCAGTACGACGTGGCGGCGTGGATCGGCTACGCGGCACCCGCAGGCACGCCGCGCGATATCCTGGCTCGCCTGTCCGCGGAGATCGGCAAGGCGCTCCAATCGGAAGACCTGAAGGAGCGCATGACGAATCTCGGCCTCGACCCGGTAGCGAGCTCGCCGGAGGAAATGACCGCCTTCATGCGCCGCGAGCAGGAGCGCTACGGCGACATCATCCGCAAGGCGAACATCAAGATCGAGCAATAGCCGCGCAGTAGAATTTTTCTTTTGGAGGTCCGCATGAACGCTCCCGCCCAGGCAGCTGCGGTTTCCGAGCCTGCCGCGCTTTCCCTCAAGGATTCGAAGCTCTTCCGCGAGCAGTGCTACCTCGACGGCACATGGGCCGACGCGGACGAGCGCAAGTCGGCGCCGGTCCACAATCCCGCCACCGGCGCCGTGCTCGGCACGGTGCCGCGCATGGGCGGCGCGGAGACGAAGCGCGCCATCGAGGCCGCGCAGCGGGCGTGGGCCGCATGGCGCGCGAAGACCGCCAAGGAGCGCGCGGTGATCCTGCGCAAGTGGTTCGACCTGATGATGGCGAACCAGGAAGACCTCGCGCAGATCATGACCGCCGAACAGGGCAAGCCGCTCACCGAGTCGCGCGGCGAGATCGCCTACGGCGCATCGTTCATCGAGTGGTTCGCCGAAGAAGGCAAGCGCGCCTACGGCGACACGATTCCTTCGCCCTGGGCCGACAAGCGCGTCGTCGTCATGAAGCAGCCCATCGGCGTCTGCGCGCTCATCACGCCGTGGAACTTCCCGAACGCGATGATCACCCGCAAAGCGGGCCCGGCGCTCGCCGCCGGCTGCACCGTAGTGATCAAGCCCGCGGGCCAGACGCCTTATTCCGCGCTGGCGCTCGCCGAGCTGGGCGAGCGCGCGGGCATTCCGAAGGGTGTGCTCAACATCATCACCGGCGACTCGAAGGCGATCGGCGCCGAGCTTTGCGCGAACCCCGTCGTGCGCAAGCTGTCGTTCACCGGCTCGACCGAGACCGGGCGCGTGCTCATGCGTCAATGCGCCGACACGATCAAGAAACTGTCGCTCGAGCTCGGCGGCAACGCGCCCTTCATCGTGTTCGACGATGCCGATCTCGACGCTGCCGTCGAGGGCGCTCTCGCGTCCAAGTATCGCAACGCCGGTCAGACCTGCGTCTGCGCGAACCGCATCTATGTGCAGGACAAGGTCTACGACAGCTTCGCGCGCAAGCTCACGGACAAGGTGAAAGCCTTCAAGGTCGGCGCCGGCACCGAGCCCGGCGTCGTGATCGGTCCGCTGATCGACGAGAACGGCGTGAAGAAGGCCGAGGCGCATGTGGCCGACGCGGTCGGCAAAGGCGCGAAGGTCATTCTCGGCGGCAAGCGCCACCCGCGCGGCGGACTGTTCTTCGAGCCGACCGTGATCACGGACGTGACGCCGGCGATGATCGTCTCGCGCGAGGAAACGTTCGGCCCGGTGGCGCCGCTCATCCGCTTCAAGACCGAAGACGAGGTCATCGAGCTCGCCAACGACAGCGAGTTCGGGCTCGCCGGCTACTGCTACAGCCGCGACGTCGGCCGCATCTTCCGCGTTGCGGAAAAGATGGAGACCGGCATCGTCGGCGCGAATGCCGGCATCATCTCGACCGAGGTCGCGCCCTTCGGCGGCGTGAAGCAGTCCGGCCTCGGGCGCGAGGGATCGAAGTACGGACTCGACGAGTACCTCGAGGTGAAGTACGTCCTCGTGGGGTTATGAGCGGCGAGGAATTCAAGGACGACCATAGGCGGCAAAGCGGCCGCGCGCTTCCCAAGGAGCTCGTCCAGCAGTTGACGCGGCGTTCGGCATGGCGCGCGACGCTCTCCGTGGTCGAGGACTTCACGGTCCTCGCCGTGGCTGTCGCGGCGGCGCTTGCGTACTGGCCCAACCCCTTCGTGCTGGCGCCGGCCGTGATCATCATCGGCACGCGCCAGCACGCGCTCTTCGTCATGACCCACGATGCCGCGCATTACCTCCTTTACGAGCGCCGCTGGGTGAACGACCTCGTCGGACGCACCTGCGCGATGATCCAGGGCCTGTCGATGTGCACGTATCGCGTGATCCATCGCCTGCATCACAACAATCTCTATGGCGCGCTCGATCCGGACACGGCGCTGCACGGCGGCTATCCGCGCGGCCGGATGTACCTCGTCAAGAAATTGGCAAAGGACTTGTCCGGGCTGACGGCGTGGAAGACCTATGCCTATTTCCTCGGCGGCGCGCCGGCGCTCAATACAGCGACGAACACGGCGCTACGGCCGCTCGACGACACGTCGGAAAAGCTGCGCCGCGAGGCGCGCGAAGACCGCAACGCGGTCGTCTTCCTGCACGTCGTCGCGCTGTTCCTCTTTGCGATCAGCGGCTATCTCGTGCAGTACCTGGTGCTATGGGTCCTGCCGCTCGTCACCGTGGTGCAGGCAATCCTGCGGCTGCGCGCCATCGCCGAGCACGGCGCCACCACGGATTTCTCCTCGCCGCTCACCGCGGCGCGCACGAACATCGCTCCGGCGTGGCTGCGCTGGCTGATCTTTCCGCACCAGGTGAACTATCACATCGAGCACCACCTCTATGCCTCGGTGCCGCACTACCACCTGCCGCGGCTGCATGCGGAGATGCAGCGCCACGGCGTGCTGGCCGGCGCGGAGGTGGTTTCGTTCGACGTGACGCTCGGCAAGATCTTCGCCGAGCGGGCGGTCACCTAGGCTTTAGCTTCAGCCGCATCGGCTTCATCGGCGAGCCGACGAACCCCACGCGGCGATACATCGCCTGCGCGCGCTCGTTCTGCATGTCGGTGAGGAGCGTGATGCGCAGCACGCCGTCGGCGCGCGCCTGCTCGACGACGTGCTTGAGGAGCGCCTCGCCGATGCCGCGCTTGCGCTCGTCGGGATGGACGACGAGGTCTTCGAAGAGCGCGGCCTTGCCGCCCTCGGCGGTGCTGACCGTGTAGAGCAGGCTCGCCATCGCGACGACGCGCTTGCCCTCGCGCGCGACGAAAAGCTTGCCGATGGTGGGGTCGCCGAGGATCGCCTCGAGCGCGCGCTTCTGCTTGCCGGGGTCGGGCTGAAATTCCGCCTCGTCGGTGAAGAGCACACCGAGCAGCTCGATCATCTGCGGCAGGTCCTTGACGGTCGCGGTGCCGTACACGAGTTCCATAGCCGTTTCCCCTAAACGTTGAAGCGGAAGTGGATCACGTCGCCATCCCGCACCACGTAGTCCTTGCCCTCCAGGCGCAGCTTCCCCGCTTCCTTCGCGCCCTGCTCGCCGCCATGGGCGACGAAGTCATCGTACGCCGCGACTTCCGCGCGGATGAAGCCGCGCTCGAAGTCGGTATGGATGACGCCCGCCGCCTGGGGCGCGGTGGCGCCGGCCACGATGGTCCAGGCGCGGACCTCCTTGGGTCCCGCGGTGAAGTAGGTCTGCAGGCCGAGGAGCATGTAGGCGGCGCGGATGACGCGGTTCAGCCCCGGCTCGTCCATGCCGAGATCGTCGAGGAAGATTTTCTTGTCCTCATCGGGCATGTCCGCGATCTGCGACTCGATGGACGCGGTGATCGGCACCACCGGCGCGCCCTCCTTCGCCGCATGCGCCCGCACCGCCTGCAGCGCCGCCAGCGAGCCGTCTTCGCCGACGTTGGCGACATACATCGTCGGCTTCATGGTGAGCAGGAAAAGCGGTTGCAACACGGCGCGCTCCTCCTTGGACAGCTCGGTCGTGCGCGCCGGGCGCCCGGCATCGAGCACGTCGCGTACTTTCGTCAGCGCGGCGACCAGGCGCTGCGCTTCCTTGTCGCCGCCGGTCTGCGCCACCTTCTCGTGCTTCGAGAGCTGGCGTTCCACCGCGTCGAGGTCGGCGAGCGCGAGCTCGGTGTTGATCGTCTCCATGTCGGAGACCGGATTCACCTTGCCGGCGACATGCACCACGTTGGGATCCTCGAAGCAGCGCACCACGTGCGCGATGGCGTCGGTCTCGCGGATGTTGGCGAGGAACTTGTTGCCGAGGCCCTCGCCCTTCGACGCCCCGGCGACGAGGCCGGCGATATCGACGAACTCCACCACCGCCGGCACGAGCTTCTGCGGCTGCGCGATCTCGGCGATCACGTCGAGCCGAAGATCGGGCACTTCCACGATGCCGACGTTCGGCTCGATGGTGCAGAAGGGGTAGTTCTCCGCCGCGATGCCCGCCTTGGTGAGGGCATTGAAGAGCGTCGACTTGCCCACGTTCGGCAGGCCGACGATGCCGCACTTCAGGCTCATTTCTTCCCGAAGATGCCGCCGAAGAGACCCTTCTTCTCCGGCGCCGGCTTCTGCGCCGCCGGCGCTGCGACCTTCCGCTCAGGCTCCTTCTTCTCCGGCTCTTTCTGCACTACTGGTTTGTCTTCCGTATGCAGCTTGTTCATCGCGCCTTGCATGTCGCCCGCGAGCATCTGCGGCAAAAGCGCGAGCGCCTTGTCGATCGTGGCATCGATCGCGCTCTTTTCTTCCGCGGTCGGCTTCTCGAGCACGTAATCCGCCCCTTCACGCCCGGCCGCCGGCTTGCCGACGCCGATGCGCAGGCGCCAGTAGTCGTGCGTGGCGAGGCGCTGCGAGATGTCCTTCAGGCCGTTGTGGCCGGCGATGCCGCCACCCTGCTTGAGGCGGGCGACGCCGGCAGGAAAGTCGAGCTCGTCGTGCACCACGAGAACTTCCTCCGGCTTGATCTTGAAGAATCCCGCGAGCATCTGCACCGGCCGCCCACTGGCGTTCATGAACGTCTGCGGCAGCAGAAGCCACGCCTGCGACGGTGCATCGACGCGTCCGACCAGCGCCTTGAACTTCGGGTCCTTGCGCAGCGCGATCCCGTTCGCGGTGGCAAAACGCTCCACCAGCCAGAAGCCGGCGTTGTGCCGCGTGCGCTCGTACTCCTTGCCCGGATTGCCCAGGCCCACGACGAGGCGTATGCCCACGCCTTACTTCTTCTCTTTCTTCTCGCCCTTGTCCGCGGCGGCGGGCTTCTCTCCTGCCTTGGCAGCGGGTGCCTTCTCGCCAGGCTTGGCCGCAGCTCCCTTTTCGCCGCCTTCGGCGCCGGCCTCGCCTTCCTTGGGCGTGGCGGCCTGCTCGGTCGTCGGCACTTCGGAAGCGGCAACAGCGGCCGCGGCTTGAGCGGCTTCTTCTTCCTCGGTGATGAGCGCCGGCACGACCACGGTGGCAATCACCGGGTTCTCGGTCTTGTGCAGCGCCAGCTCGACGCCCTTCGGCAGCGAGAGCTCGCGCACGTGCAGCGAATGGCCCACCGCAAGGGTGCCGAGATCGACCTCGACGTATTCCGGCAGATCGTCCGGGAAACAGACGATGTCGAGCTCGTTCAGCACGTGGTTCACCACCCCGCCCTGCTCCTTCACGCCCGGCGACTTCTCGGCGTTCACGAAGTGCAGCGGCACCTTCATGTGGATCTTCTTGTCCTTGGAGACGCGCTGGAAGTCGATGTGCTGCACCAGCGGCTTGAACGGATGCATGTTCACCGAGCGCAGCAGCACCTGTTCCTTGCTGCCCGCGACGTCGAGCGTCAGGATCGTGGCGTGGAACCTCTCGTTCCTCAGGTTGAGGAACAGATCCTGGTGATCGAGCTCGAGGTTGATCGGGCCCTTGTCGCCGCCGTAGAGAATGCCCGGCACTTTGCCCAGGCGGCGCAGACGGCGGCTCGCACCCGTCCCTTGCGCCTCGCGCTTCCGCGCGCTGATTTCGATGGCCATTTTCGCTTTGCTCCTAATTAAAAGACTGGGCCCGCGACCAGGCACCAGTCGGTTGAGAAATCTATTCGATAAAGAGAGAGCTGACCGATTCTTCGGTGTAGATGCGCAGGATCGTCTCGGCCAGCAGGCCAGCGACCGACAGGCTGCGGATTTTCTTGCAGGCGCGGGCGTCCTCACGCAGCGGGATGGTGTCGGTGACCACCAGCTCGTCGAGATCGGACTTCGCGATGCGCTCGACCGCGGGACCGGAAAGCACGGCGTGGGTGCAGTACGCGACGACCTTGGTCGCGCCTTCCTCTTTCAGCACCTGTGCCGCCTTCACCAGCGTGCCGGCGGTGTCGACCATATCGTCCATGATCACGCAGGTGCGATCCTTCACCTCGCCGATCACGTTCATCACTTCACTGACGTTCGCCTTGGGCCGCCGCTTGTCGATGATGGCGAGGTCGGACTCCAGCCGCTTGGCGAGCGCCCGGGCGCGCACCACGCCGCCTACGTCCGGCGAAACGACGATCAGGTTCTCGTAGCGCTGCTTCCAGACGTCGCCGAGCAGCACCGGCGCGGCATAGATGTTGTCGACCGGCACGTCGAAGAACCCCTGGATCTGGTCGGCGTGGAGGTCCATGGTGAGGAGGCGCGCCACGCCCACCGAGGTGAGCATGTTGGCGACGACCTTGGCGCTGATCGCGACGCGCGCCGATCGCGGACGACGGTCTTGGCGCGCGTAGCCGAAGTAGGGCATGGCCGCGGTGACGCGCGCCGCGGACGAGCGCTTCAGCGCGTCGATCATCACCAGCAGCTCCATCAGGTTATCGTTCGTCGGCGCGCAGGTCGACTGCAGGACGAACACGTCCTTGCCGCGCACGTTCTCGAGCAGCTCGACCATCACCTCGCCGTCGGAGAACTTGCCGACGATCGCCCGGCCGAGCGAGAGGTTCAGGTGCTTCGCCACCTCCTGCGCGAGGCGCGGACTGGCGTTGCCGCTGAAAACCATCAGGCGGTCGAGTGCGACACCGCGGCCTGAATTAATTCCCGTCGTCATGGAGGTCATGGGGAATGGCTGGGGAGGAAGGATTCGAACCCTCGTATGGCGGAATCAAAATCCGCTGCCTTAACCAGCTTGGCGACTCCCCAGTTGATGTTGTTCATTCGGCCCAGTCATAGAGCGGGTGGCGGTCGAGCCCCTGCGCCACGAATCCGTCCATGCCTCGAGGCATCTGGGATTGAATCGCACGCGCTTCGGTTTCAGTCGCGAACTCGGCGAAGACGCACGCTCCGGAACCCGTCATGCGCGCCTGCACGGCTCGCTCTCTTAGCCACGCCAGGCTCGCTGCCACCTCGGGATGACGGGCGGTCACGACGCGCTCCAAATCGTTCTGTCCGCGCCCCGGGAAAAAGGGCGGTATTGTGAGTCGTTTGGACTGTGCTGTCAACGCTGTTGCGAAGATTTCCTTCGTGGAAACCGTTACTTGCGGCGTGATCACGAGGTACCACGCCGGCGGAAGTTCGAGCGCCGTCAAACGCTCACCGATGCCTTCGCCGAGCGCGCTCTTGCCGAAGATGAAGACGGGCACGTCGGCCCCGAGTTTCGCTGCCAGCGCCTGAAGGCGCTCGCGACCGAGACTGAGCTTCCATAGTCGGTTGAGCGCAAGGAGCACGGTCGCCGCATCCGAGGAGCCCCCGCCCAGCCCGCCGCCGACAGGCAGCACCTTCTCGAGCGCGATGTCTGCGCCGAGGCGCGTTCCGGTTTCCTGCTTCAGCAGTCGGGCGGCCCGTACGCACAGGTTGTCGTCGCCGAATGGTCCGGAAAAAACGATCTGGCCATCCTCGCGCCCTGCGACCCGGATCCGATCGGCGCGGTCGATCAGCCGGAAGACGGTTTGCAGCTCGTGATAGCCGTCGGGCCGGCGGGCCAACACATGCAGAAAAAGATTGAGCTTGGCCGGCGCCGTGAGGTCAGTAGAGCTCGCCGTCATTTCCACTGCGTGATCGCGAGGCGCAAATCCACGCCTTGGTACGCGAGGCGCATGAGCGACGGGCGGCTGCCCTCATAGCCTAGGTAATCGACCTTCCAGCCGCGCTGCTCGAGCGTGCGCAATTTGCCGTCGGGCGCCTTGTCGACGCGCGCGGGAATGTCGGACGACGGGCGGCCTTGCACCCAGTCGGCCAGGCCCTCGAGCGGCAGCCGAAACCCCAGGGTGCGCTCGGTGAGCGATTCGGCATCGGGCGCGCTGTACTGCTTGCCTGCGGCCGTCGTGAGCTGGACCGCCTCGCCCTCGCGCACGATGCGCGCCACGCCTTGTCCGAGCGGCGTGCTGATGAGCATCTCGTCGCCGCTCTGCGCGTGCCGCCAGGTGAGATTGCCCGTGAAGGCGTCGTTGCCATGGCGCGCGGCAATGCGGCCTGCTATGTCGAACTCGACGGCACTGGGCGGCTTGAGCGCGACCGGAGCGCACGCGCAGAGGAGAAGCGCGATCAGCCAGGCTGCGCGCTTCACCGCCGCAGCCGCTTGATCGTCTTCTGGAGCGTTTCGTTGTCGGGCGCCGTCTTCAGCGATTCCTGCCAGATGCGGTTCGCCTCGGTGCGATCGCCCATCACCCAGAGCACTTCGCCGAGATGCGCGCCGATTTCGGCGTCGGGCCGCCCGTTGTACGCGCGGCGCAGCGTCTGCGCGGCGCCCTTCAGGTTGCCTTCGCGGTATTGCACCCAGCCAAGGCTGTCGACGATGAAGTAGTCGTCGGGCGCGAGCTCGACCGCCTTCTCGATCAGGGAGCGCGCTTCCTTGAGCCGCGTGTTGCGCTCGGCAAACGAATAGCCGAGCGCGTTGTAGGCGTGCGCGTGATCGGGCCGGGCGTCGATCAGCTTGCGCAGGTTCTGCTCCAGCACGTCGTATTTCTCGAGCTTTTCGGCGGTGAGCGCATAGTCGTAAAGGAGCTCGGGCTGGTCCGGATCGGTCCGCAGCGCCCCACCCAGAAGGTCGAACGCTTCCTTGTTGCGATTCGCATCGCGCAGGAGCTGTGCTTCGGCCACCGTGATCTGCACCTGCTGGTCCGGGAAATCGTCGCTGACCTTGCGCAGGTACTGGACCGCACCGTCGAGCTCGCCCTGCTTGGCCATCGCGTTGGCGGTGCGAAGGCGAGCCGGCAACACCTGCTCGCCGTCCTGGATCTGGTTGTACCACTCGATGGCGCGCGGCCATTGCTTCTGCTCTTCGGCGATCTGCCCCAGGACGAAGCGCGCGCCGTCGCGATCGCGGTACGTGGGCGTGCTCGCGAGCTGCTTCATCTTTTCTTCCGCGACCGGATAGTCCTTCAACTGGAAGGCGATCAAGCCGACCGTGTAGATTAGATCGGTATTGCCCGGGTTGGCCGCCAGCAGCGCCTCGAACTGCTTGCGCGCCTCGGGGACTCGCTTGTCGAGGATGAGCGCGCGCGCGTAGTTGAGACGGCCTTCCCGCGAGGCCGGGTTCTTCTCGACGAACTCACCCAGGCGTTTCGCCGCGTCGGCGGTCGAGCGCTTTTGCAGGACCTGCGCTTCCATCACCGCCGGCGCATCCCATTCAGGGCGGATTTCCGCCGCGCGACGCGCGGCGGCGATCGCGGCTGCATCATCGCCGGCCGCGGAGGCCGCCTGGGCTATCGCGAGATGGGCCGGCGCGAGATTGGGATATTTCGCCGCCAGCTGCCGGGCGACGCGCAGGTTGGCGGCCTTGTCTGGATTGCCGGCCAGCAGGCGATTGAGCTGCAGGAAGCCCCGCTCGGGATCGACGCCTTCGGCGGAAAGCAGCTTCTCGAGATAGGGCTCCGCTTCGTCGACACGCTTGGTGGAGATGAGCAGTGCCGCGACGACCTGCAGGGCGGCCGGCGACTTCGGTTCGATCTCCTGCCAGGTCTTCGCCGCCTCGAGCGCGAGCTCGGGCAGCTTGCCCTCGTTGGCCACTTCGACCGCCCGACGCGCGACGCGCGCATCACCGGTGCGGCGGGCAAGCTCGAGGTAGGTCTTCGCGGCGAGCGCGTAATCGCCCCGTTGCTGTGCGATCTCGCCGAGGAGGAGCTCGTAGAGCGTCGGCTCGTTGAGGTCCTTCGTATCGTCGGGCTGGGCGAACGCCGCTGCCGGAAACACGAACGCGGCGGCGACAATGGCAACAGAGGGGATAAAACGGCGGATCAACATCTTGCTTCGACCGATGTTAGGTATATTTGGTGCCCCGCACAAGCAACTGCCGCATGCCCGAACTCCCCGAAGTCGAAGTCACCCGCCGTGGCCTCATGCCGCACCTGACCGGCCGCGTAATTTCTGCTGTCGCGGTGCGTCAGCCGAGGCTGCGCTGGCCCGTGCCACGCGCAGTGAGATCGCTCGCCGGGCGCCAGGTTCAGGCGGTGCGCCGGCGCGGAAAGTACCTCCTCGTCGATTGCGGTGACGGCCATTTGATATTGCATCTCGGCATGTCGGGCAGCCTGCGCGTATTGCCGCACGGCACGCCCGCGGAAAAACACGACCACTTCGATCTCGTGCTCGGTGACCGCTTGATCCGGCTGCGCGATCCGCGCCGCTTTGGCGCGGTCCTGTGGACCCAGGCAGCGGTGGACGAGCATCCGCTGATCGCCAATCTCGGCATCGAGCCTCTTTCGCGCGCGCTCGATCCCGCGCGCCTCTTCGCGCTCACGCGGTCGCATCGCACCGCCATCAAGCTCTTCCTGATGGATGGCCGCCGCGTCGTCGGGGTCGGCAACATCTATGCAAGCGAGAGCCTGTTTCGTGCCGGCATCGATCCCCGGACTCGCGCCAGCCGACCCTCTCTCGCGCGCTGCGCACGGCTCTCGAAAGCGATCAAGGAAACCCTTCGCTCCGCGATCCGCGCCGGCGGCTCCAGCCTGCGCGACTACGTCGGCGCCGACGGCCATGCCGGCGGCTTCCAGAATCGCTATTGGGTCTACGACCGCGAGGGGGAGCCCTGCCGGCGCTGCGGCGCGACCATCCGCAGAATCGTGCAGGGGCAGCGCTCGACCTTCTTCTGCCCGCGCTGCCAGAGGTAAATCAGCGCTTCGCTTTTTGCTTGAGGCGCTTGCCCACCAGCGGATGGACGAACTTGGACACGTCGCCGCCGAGCGAGGCGATCTCGCGCACGAGCGTCGCCGAGATGAACATGTGCTGCTCGGAGGGCGTGAGGAAAATGGTCTCCATCTCCGGGTAGAGATGACGGTTCATGCCGGCGAGCTGGAACTCGTACTCGAAATCCGAAACGGCGCGCAGCCCCCGCAGCACGACCCGCGCTCGCTGCTCGCGCACGAAATCGATGAGCAGGCCGCTGAAGCCGAGCACCTGCACGTTCTTTACGTCGGCGAGCACTTCGCTCGCCATCGCGATGCGCTCATCGACCGTGAAGAACGGGCGCTTCGCCGTGCTGTCGGCAATGGCGAGCACGAGCTGGTCGAACAGCGTGCTCGCGCGGCGCACCAGGTCCTCGTGGCCGCGGGTGAGCGGGTCAAACGTTCCGGGATACACCGCCTTGATCATCGCCTCTCCACTCGAAGAGCTGGTAGCTCACCTGGCCGGCGCGCGAGCGCTTCAACTCGGCCCAGCGCTCGCCCGGGACGGAGGGCGCGTCCGATTCGACGTAGAGCCGCGCCTTGTCCGCCATTCGCCGCTCGAGGCGGACCAACACCGCCGGGAGCGCATTCTGCCTGAACGGGGGATCGAGGAAAACCACGTCGAAACGCTCGCTCGACTGTGCGAGATAACGCAGCGCGTCGCCTTCCACGAGGTCCACTGCGCGAGCGCCGATACGCTCGCGCGTAGCTTCGAGCGACGCAAACGCCGCGCGGTCACTCTCGATCATCACGACGCGCGCCGCACCGCGCGAAGCCGCTTCGAAGCCGAGCGCTCCGCTGCCCGCGAAAAGATCGAGGCAAGTGAGGCCGTCGAGCCATTGTCCGAGCCAGTTGAAGAGCGTTTCGCGCACGCGATCGGGTGTCGGGCGCAATCCTGGCCGCGAGGCAACCTTGATGCGGCGCCCGCGGTATTCGCCCGCGATGATGCGCACTTCTGCTTTGTTAGAATGCACTGATCCATGGTAGCAGCGCTTTCGTGGGCCGCGCGCCTGAAGAATGGTCTCGCGCGCACGCGCGAAGTGCTCAACACGCCGGTCTCCGAGCTCTTCACGCACCGGCGCGTCGACGAGTCGCTGTTCGAAGATCTGGAGACCGCGCTCCTGCAGGCCGACTGCGGCGTCCCCGCGACTGACCGGCTCATCGGCGCGCTGCGCGAAAAGGCGCGCAAGCAAAAGATCGAAGACGGAGAAGCGCTGAAAGAGGCGTTGAAGGAATCCCTCACCGAGCTGCTTTCTCCGCTGGAAAAAAAGCTCGAGGTGGGTCGCACGAAGCCCTGCGTGGTGATGATTGCCGGCGTCAACGGCTCGGGCAAGACGACTTCCGTCGGCAAGCTCGCCAAGTGGCTGCAGTCACGGGGCAAGACGGTGCTACTCGCGGCGGGCGATACCTTCCGCGCCGCCGCGCGCGAGCAGCTCGTGGCCTGGGGCGAGCGCAACAGCGTCCCGGTCATCGCGCAGGCGACCGGCGACCCGGGCGCCGTCGTCTTTGACGCGCTGGCGGCGGCACGGGCGCGCGGCGTCGATGTCGTGATCGCCGATACCGCGGGACGGTTGCCCACGCAATTGCACCTGATGGAAGAAATCCGCAAGGTGAAGCGCGTTGCCGCGAAGGCGCAGGCCGACGCGCCGCACGAGGTGCTGCTCGTCCTCGACGCCAATACCGGCCAGAACGCGATTGGGCAGGTCAAGGCGTTCGACGATGCGCTCGGCCTGACCGGGATCATTCTCACCAAGCTCGACGGCACCGCAAAAGGCGGCGTGGTGTGCGCCATCGCGCTGGCGCGATCCCTTGAGGCGCGCGAGCGGCCGGTACCGCTCGTCTTTGTCGGCGTCGGCGAGGACATCGACGATCTGCGGCCGTTCGTTGCGCGCGAGTTCGCCGAGGCATTGGTTGGTTAGTTTCTCGGCAGTCGCCAAGCGCTATCCTGGCGGTGAAGCGGCGCTCAAGGATGTGAGCTTCGTCGTGGAGCCCGGCGAGCTGGTCTTCATCACCGGGCGTTCCGGCGCGGGCAAATCGACGCTGCTGAAACTGATTCCTGCGATCGAGCGACCCAGCGCGGGGGCCGTGATCGTCAACGGCCAGAACGTGACTGCGCTCAAGCGCGCGGCGATTCCCTACCTGCGGCGCAATCTGGGCCTCGTGTTCCAGGACCAGAAGCTGCTGTATGACCGCTCGGTTTACGACAACGTGATGCTGCCGCTCGCGTTCTCGGCGCATCCGCCAAAGGAGGCAGCGCGCCGGGCGCGCGCCGCGCTCGACAAAGTCGGCCTCCTCGCGCGCGAGAAGTCCAATCCGATCCAGCTGTCCGGCGGCGAGCAGCAGCGCGTTGCCATCGCCCGCGCGATGGTCAACCGTCCTTCGATCGTGCTGGCCGACGAGCCGACGGCCAATCTCGATGGCGAGTCGGCGCGGCGCATCCTCGATATCTTCGTCGAGTTCAACCAGGTGGGCGTGACGCTTCTCATCGCCACGCACGATCAGGGGCTGGTCGAGCAATACGGCAAGCGGCTGCTGCATCTCGACGGCGGGCGGGTGCAATGAGGGCCTGGCTGCGCCAGCACCGGCAGGCGCTCGGGCGCGCGCTGCCGCGCGTCAGCCCTCTCAACGCGCTCGTCATCGGCATCGCGCTCGCCCTGCCCGCCGGCGGCTATGCGCTCCTCGAGAGCCTGCGCATGATCGCCGGCCGGATCGCGGTACAGCCCGAGATCTCCGTCTTCCTCGACGCCAAGCGCGCCGATGCGGATCAGCTGGCCGCCAGGCTGAAGCTCGATCCGCGCGTGTCGCGATTGCGTTTCGTCCCGCGCCAACAGGCGCTGAAAGAGCTCGCCGCAGTGCAGGGGCTGCCGGAGCTTGTCGCAGCGCTCGGACGCAATCCTCTGCCGGACGCATTCGTCGTCACCGCCGCCGATGAAAACCTGGAGGCGCTCGCCGCGGACCTGGCGAAGATCACCGGCGTCGCTCAGGTGCAGACCGATGCGCTCTGGGCGCGACGCCTGGCGAGCCTGGCGCGTCTCGCGCGCACCGCGCTCTGGCTCCTGGCCGGCGTGCTTGCGGCTGCGCTCATCGCCGTAACATTCAATACGATCCGGCTGCAGATCCTCACGCAGCGGGCCGAGATCGAGGTCTCCAAACTGATCGGCGCGACCGACTCATTCATTCGGCGTCCGTTCTACTACGGCGGGCTGCTGCAAGGCGTCGCCGGCGGCGCGTTCGCCTTGCTGATCGTCGCTGGGGCATTGGCGCTCATGAACCGCGAAGTGCGCCTGCTCGCCGAGTCGTACGGCTCGCAGTTCCGCTTCGCTTACCCGGATCTCGCCGGTTGCCTGGCCTTCCTGGCCCTCGCCGGGCTGCTCGGCTGGCTGGGGGCGCACCTCTCGGTCACCCGACATCTCCAGGAGGTCGAGCCGTCATAGATGTCAGCGCTCGCTATCAACAAGGTATGCAGGGAACCGATTGTAGGATTAGCACTCTAAATACCCGAGTGCTACACTATGGTTCTCAAGGAGGTATGGCTATGACTGCCCAAGCTGCGATGCCCTTGGCCGTATCGGCGCCCATGCCGATGCCGGCAGGCAGCATCGACGCTTATATCCAGACGGTGAACCGCTTTCCGATCCTGTCGGTCGAGGAAGAGCAGCGTCTTGCGCGGCGCTATCGCGACCAGGACGATCTCGAGGCGGCGCGCCAGCTCGTTCTGTCGCACCTGCGGCTGGTCGTCGCCCTCGCACGCGGCTATCTCGGATACGGGCTGCCGCACGCCGACCTGATCCAGGAAGGCAACATTGGCCTCATGAAGGCGGTGAAGCGCTTCGATCCCGATCGCGGCGTTCGCCTCGTGTCCTTCGCCATCCATTGGATCAAGGCCGAGATGCACGAATACATTCTGCGCAACTGGCGCCTGGTGAAGGTGGCGACGACCAAGGCGCAGCGCAAGCTGTTCTTCAACCTGCGCTCGATGAAGAAGGATCTCGGACCCATGAGCGTGGGCGAGGTCGAGCGCGTGGCGGACGAGCTGCACGTCAAGCCGGAGGAAGTCGTCGAGATGGAAACCCGCCTCTCCGGCCGGGAAGTCGCCTTCGAAGGCGACCGGGACGACGAGGAGAGCTTCGCGCCGGTGCACTACCTCGCCGACGAGGCCGCCGAGCCCTATCGCGTGCTGGAAAGCAAGCAGTCCGAGCAGGTGAAGAGCCAAGGGCTCGCGCGCGCGCTGGCGACGCTCGACCCCCGGAGCCGGCGCATCGTCGAGGCGCGCTGGCTGCGCGAGAAGGACTCGGCGACGCTGCATGACCTGGCGGCGGAGTTCAAGGTGTCGGCCGAGCGCATTCGCCAGATCGAGGCGAAGGCGCTCGACAAGATGCGCAAGCTCCTGCCCGCTCCCCTCTAAACGGTTTCATGCTCACCCAACGGCCGCCGCGCGCGGCCGTTTTTATTTCAGGATAACGCGCAAGTCGGCGGGCAGGTCCTGCGCCAGTCGATCGTAGCGCACGAGGAGGCGCAGCCTGCCCTGCGGGTCGATGACGTAGCTCTGCGCGCTGTGATCGAGGGTATAGCTCTCGCCCTGCTTTCGCTTCTCGAAGTAGATCTTGAATTCCTTCGCCAAGCGCTGGGTGGCCGCCACGTCGCCGCGCAACGCAATGAAGCGCGGATCGAATGCGCCCACGTACTTGGCGAGCGCCTCGGGCGTGTCGCGCTCGGGGTCTACGGTCACGAAAAGAACCTGGACCCGGTCGGCCTCTGGGCCGAGTACCTTCATGACGCCCGCAAGATCGGCGAGCGTGGTCGGGCAGACGTCCGGACAGTGCGTGAAGCCGAAGAAGAGCACGACGGCCTTGCCGCGGAAGTCGTCGAGATGGCGCAGACGCCCCGTCGTGTCCTGCAGCTCGAGCGACTTGCCGTATTCCGCACCGGTGATGTCCGTGCTCTTGAACTTCGGCGCAGCGTCGCAGGCGGCGAGCGCCAGGCTACAGATAATGATCGACCAGAAGCGCGGCAAAAAGGGTAGCAAGGTAGGCAATCGAGTAGCGAAAGGTCTTCCGCGCCAGGGCGTCGCTGTAGGAGCGGTAGATGCCGAGCGCGTAACCGACGAACAAGCCGCCCAGCCCGAGCGCGGCGATGAGATAGGGCACACCACTCATGCGGATCGCGTAGGGCAGCAGGCTCACGGCGAAGAGGATCAGCGTGTAGAGCAGTACCTGCAGCCGCGTGTACTCCGTGCCGTGGGTCACCGGCAGCATGGGCACGCTCGCGCGCGCATAGTCCTCGGTGCGATAAAGCGCGAGCGACCAGAAGTGCGGCGGCGTCCAGGCGAAGATGATGAGGAAAAGCAGCATCGCTTCGGTCGTCACCTCGCCGGTCACCGCGGCCCAGCCGAGCACCGGCGGCATGGCACCCGAAGCGCCGCCGATCACGATGTTCTGCGGCGTGGCGGGTTTCAGCACCAGCGTATAGATCACGGCGTAGCCGACGAAGGTGGCGAGCGTAAGCCACATCGTGAGCGCATTCACGAAGTAGGCGAGGAGCCAGAGACCTGCGCCGCCGATCACCGCCGCGAAGGCGAGCGTCTGCGAAGTGGTCAGCTCGCCGCGCGGCAGCGGCCGCCAGCGCGTGCGCTGCATCTGTGCGTCGATATGCCGCTCGACCAGGCAATTGATCGCCGCGGCGGCGCCGGCGACGAGCCCGATGCCGAGCGTGCCGGCAAAAAGTACCTGCGCCGGCACCAGGCCCGGCGTCGCGAGGAACATGCCGATCACGGCGGTGAAAACGATCAGCGACACCACGCGCGGCTTGGTGAGCGCATAGAAGGCGCGCAAACGCTGCGCAAAGCCGGCCGAGAGAGCGTGGGTCGTCACGAGCTAGGACGTAGACCGCCGAAGGCGAAAAAGTTTAGCACGACGAGCGAGAGAAGCAGGAGCGCCGCGCCCGCATTGTGAGCCGCCGCCAGCGGAAGCGGCAAGCCGAGCGCGACGTTGGCGACGCCGAGGGCGAACTGCAGCAGCACGAGCAGCGCCACGAGCAAAGCGAGCCTGCGCTCCAGCCGCCACGCACGAAACGCGGCGAACAGCACCGCAAGCAGTGCAACGTTGGCGAACAGCCGGTGGGTCCAGTGAATCGCGCGCAGCGCGTTGAACGATAGCAATTCGCCCTGCGCAGTCTGGCCGAGCTCGCGCGCGACATGGAACGCGTTGGCGTAATCCATCGGTCCCGGGCAGCGCGGGAGACTCGGACACGCGAGCGCGGCGTAATTGGCGCTTACCCAGCCGCCCAGCACGATCTGGATTCCGACCGCGAGAAGCGCCACGGCCGCGACGAGGCGCAGCGCGCGCATCTCGGGTGCCGGGGCATGCGGCCAGTGGGCGAGCGTAAGCCAAGCGATGAGCGAAAGCGTCGTCATGCCGCCGACGAGGTGCGCCGTGACGATCACAGGTTTGAGCAGCATAGTGACGGTCCACGCCCCGAGGCTCGCCTGGACGATTACCACCGCCAGAATCGCCGTGGCGAGCCCGCGAAAGCGGCCCCAGCGCCAGAGCACGATGAGAAGCAAGCCGAGCGTTCCCGCCAGGTAGCGGTGCCCCATTTCCTTCCAGGCTTTGGCCAGCGCATGGCTGTCGGCGATTTCTGCCGGCACCGGCTTGCCATAGCACAGCGGCCAATCCGGACAGCCGAGGCCGGCGTCCGAGAGCCGAACGTAAGCGCCCATCACCACCACGACAAACGCGAGCACGACGGCCGTCACGCAGAGCGCGCGCTGCACGTTCATCCGAAACTCGAGTACTTGAGCAGCCGCTCCAGGTCCTTGATCATCTTCGCGGGGTCGGCCTCGGCCGGAAAGCGCATCATCAGATTGCCGAGCGGGTCGACGAGATAGATGTGCTCGAGCGGCGCGCCGGGCAGCGATTGCAGAAAGGGCGCGCTCGGTGTCGCGACATGCGCCCCCTCGAGCGCGGCCGCCAGCTCGGCGCGCGGCTTGCCTGCGTCGGTGACGACCCACAGCCGCTCGATGCGCTCCGCATCCTTGCCCTGCGCCTTTCGCACCTGGCGCACGATGTAGAGCTTGCGCTCGCATGCGGCGGAACAGGCTGCGGCGTCGGCGGTCAATAGAACCCATTTCCCCCGCAGCGCTGCGAGCGCGCCGTCGATCGGCCGGGGCTTGATCAGCTCGCCGTAGTTGGACGGCTGTCCCGAAAACCAGCCGTACTCGTAGGCGAGCCAGCCAAGCGCGAACGGCGCCGCACAGACCGCGAAAACGCCGGCGAGCTTAAGACCCGGGCGCACGACGCGTCGACAGGACAAGGAGGAGGACAACGGCGAGCGCGGCGAACGAATACCACTGCAGCGCGTAGCCCTCGTGCTTCTCCACGCCGAAGTCGGGTCTGGGCCAGTCGCGCGCCAGACCGTCGTGGCTGTCGGAGCGCTGCTCGATCACCAAGCGCTCGAACCGCAGGCCGGTCTCTGCGGCCAAGGCAGCGATGTCGACGTTCTGGCGTACCTTGCCGCGCGGCGCGGCGCCGGCTTCGAGGGCGTGCGGCAACCGGTCGAGCGCGATGCCGTCGATCTCGAGCTCGTTCGTGACTGGCGTGCGCACCTCGGGCAGTGAAGCGCGCGAGGATGGCGCCGCGACCCAGCCGCGCTCGACGAGCACGTGCCAGTCGGAGCCCGCGAGCCGCAGCGGCGTCACCACTTCATAGCCCGCGCGTCCGCCGCGCACCTTGTTGTCGAGCAATACCGTGTGCTCGGCGAGGAAGGCGCCGCGGGCCGCGACGTGCTTGTGGATGAGGCGAGCGGTGTCGATGCCCGGCGCGAGCGCGATGGGCGGCGAGCGCAAAGCCTGATCGAACTGCTCGCCGAGCGTGCGCTTTTCTTCGGCGCGCCGCGCCTGCCAGTTGCCGGCGAGCACGAACGCCGTGCTCGCGGCCGCGGCCGCGACGAGCGCCCAGCCGCGCGGGCGGAAAGAGTATCCTCGAAGCATGCGTTATATCGTGATCGGCGTGTTCGTCGCGATCGTGGTGAGCCTCTTCTCGGCGCTCTACTTCGTCTACCAGGACCGCGGCGGCTCGACGCGCGCGCTCAAGGCGCTCGCCCTGCGCGTCGGCCTTTCGGTGGGACTCTTCGCCTTCCTGATGCTCGGCTACTACTTCGGCTGGTTCCCCGAGCGCCTATAACCAGTAGACAAAGATGAACAGGCCGAGCCAGACGACGTCGACGAAGTGCCAGTACCAGGCCACGCCTTCGAAACCGAAGTGATGGTCGGGCGTGAAGTGACCCTTGATGCAGCGGAAGAGGATCACCGTCAGCATGATGGCGCCGCACGTGACGTGGAAGCCGTGGAAGCCCGTCAGCATGAAGAACGTGGAGCCATAGGCACCGGTCGATAGCTTCAGGTTCAGCTCCGAATAGGCGTGGCCGTACTCGAACGCCTGCAGCGACAGGAACAGCACGCCCAGCGCGATGGTGAAGATCATGAAGAGGATCAGCTGACCGCGGCGGTTCTCCTTCAGCGCCCAGTGGGCGATCGTCACCGTGACACCCGAGGAGAGAAGCAGCAGCGTGTTGATGGCGGGGATGCCCCAGGCCGCCATGGGCGTGAATTGCTCCATGAAGCCGGGACCGGCGGACGGCCAATGCGCGCTGAACCCGGGCCACATCAGCGCGTTGCTCTCGATGGTGGCGAGGTCCGGCACTGAATACTGACGCACCCACCAGAGCGCGCCGAAGAAGGCGCCGAAGAACATCACCTCGGAGAAGATGAAGAAGCTCATTCCCCAGCGGAACGAGAGGTCTTCCCAGGCGCCGTACTTGCCGCCCTCCGATTCGCGGATCACGTCGCCGAACCAGCGCACCATCATGTAGAGCAGGATCATGAAACCGGCGGCGATCGAGACCCAGCCGCCCATCCGGCTGTTGAAGACAAACACGGCGCCGAGCGCCATCAGGAAGAGCGCGCCCGCCCCCATGATGGGCCACGGCATCGGCGCAGGCACCGCGTAGTGGCTCTGGCGTTCGCTGGAGGCGCTGTAGGCCATGTGGTTTTCCCCTGTTATTTCAGCCGACGACGATCCGCACGATGGCGCGGATGGTGAAGATGAAAAGGACGACGAATATGATCGCCGCAATGACGAGGTGCACCGGATTCAGCTGCACCTTGTCGTGCGCCTCGCGCTTGCGGATGCCGATGAAGCCAGAGAGCACCGTCTTTGCGGTATCGAGGAAGGAGGCGCCCATTAGCTTTTCCCCCCTCGGCCGGCGACTTCGAAGAACGTGTACGAAAGCGCGATGTTGGTCACATCGCGCGGCAGCTTCGGGTCGACGACGAAGACCACCGGCATGCGCCGCGTCTCGCCCGGCGCGAGCGTCTGCTGGGTGAAGCAGAAGCATTCGATCTTCCTGAAGTACTCGCCGGCGCGCTCCGGGCCGTAGCTGGGCACCGCCTGCCCCGTGATCGACTCGCCGCGCTCGTTCACCACCTCGTATTCGACCGTCGCCACCTCGCCCGGGTGGACCTCGATGTGATTGACGAGCGGCTTGAAGTGCCACGGCAGGCCATGCGCGTTGGCGTCGAATTCCACGGTGATGGTCCGCGTCTTGTCGACCTGCGTGTTCAACGGCTCGGCGCGCACCTCGCCGAGCGAGTTCACGCCCCACGCCGCGCATATCTGATAGTAGAACGGCACCAGCGCATAGCCGAACGCAAACATGCCCACCGCGACCAGCGCGAGCCTGCCGAAGAGCCGCTGGTTCGCGTCGAGCTTCATCGGCGCCTCATTTTGCGAGGAGCCAGTACTTGGCGATGATGCCGAGGAAGAAGGCCAGGGCGATCGTCGCGAGCACGAGGGCAGTCTTCGCGTTCTTGGTCACGAGTAGAACTTGACCCATCACTTCAGAACGGGCGGCGTTTCGAACGAGTGGTACGGCGGCGGCGTCGGCAGATGCGTCCAGTCGATCGAGTCGGCGCCTTCCCACTGCTTCTGCGCCGCCGGCGCGCCGCTCTTCAGGGTCGTGAAGAGGTTAAAGAGGAAGAGCAGCTGCGCCAGCGCGAAGCCGAAGGCGCCGATCGACGAGATCTGATTCCAGGTCTCGAACATCAGCGGGTAGTCCGGGATGCGCCGCGGCATGCCCGCCATGCCGAGGAAGTGCTGCACGAAGAAGATCATGTTGAAGAAGACGAGCGTCAGCCAGAAGTGCCACTGGCCGAGCGCCTCGTTGTACATCTTGCCGGTCCACTTCGGCAGCCAGAAATATAGGCCGGCAAAGGCGGAGAACATCGCGCCCGCCACCATGACGTAGTGGAAGTGCGCCACCACGTAGTAGGTGTCCTGCAGCTGGATGTCGATCGGCACGAGCGCGAGCACGAGGCCCGTGAAGCCGCCGAGGGTGAACAGAAAAAGGAAGCCGCAGGCGAACAGCATCGGCGTCTCGAAGCTGAGCGAGCCTTTCCACATCGTCGCCACCCAGTTGAACACCTTCACGCCGGTCGGCACTGCGATCAGCATGGTGGCGTACATGAAGAACAGCTGGCCGGTCACCGGCATGCCCACGGTGTACATGTGGTGCGCCCAGACCATGAACGAGAGAATCGCGATCGCGGAGGTCGCGTAGACCATCGAGGCGTAGCCGAAGAGGGGCTTCCTCGAGAACGCCGGGATCACCTGCGAGATCACGCCGAAGGCCGGCAGCGCGATGATGTACACCTCGGGGTGGCCGAAGAACCAGAAGATGTGCTGGTAGAGCACCGGGTCGCCGCCGCCGGCCGCGTTGAAGAAGGTCGTGCCGAAGTGCCGGTCGGTGAGCGTCATGGTCACCGCGCCCGCGAGCACCGGCATCGCCGCGACCAGCAGGTACGCGGTGATCAGCCAGGTCCAGACGAACATCGGCATCCGCATCATCGTCATGCCCGGCGCGCGCATGTTGAGGATGGTCGTGATGATGTTGATCGAGCCGAGGATCGAGCTCATGCCGAGGATGTGCACGGCGAAGATGGTGAAGTCCATGCCCATGCCCTGCTGCACCGTGATCGGCGCATACAGCGTCCACCCGACCCCTGGCGCGCCCCCGGGCGTGAAGTAGGCGAGGATCAGCAGCGTCGCGGCGAACGGCAGCAGCCAGAACGACCAGTTGTTCAGCCGGGCGAACGCCATGTCGGGCGCGCCGATCATCATCGGGATCTGCCAGTTCGCGAAGCCGACGAACGCCGGCATGATCGCGCCGAAGATCATGATCAGGCCGTGCGAGGTGACCAGCTGGTTGTAGAAATCCGGATTGACGAACTGCAGCCCGGGATGGAACAGCTCCAGCCGGATCACCAGCGCCATCATGCCGCCGATGAAGAACATGATGCCGGCAAACCACAGGTACATGGTGCCGATGTCCTTGTGGTTGGTGGTGGTGATCCAGCGCATGACGCCGCCGTATGGGCTATGGTGCCCGTGCCCGTGCCCGTGCGCGTCGTGGGCGTGATCGTGCCCGTGGCCGTGATCGTGGCCGTGATCGTGAACGACTGCGCTCATAGCTTTTCCTTTATTTCCGGCGTGCTTTGACTTCAGCGGGCTGCACGATGCCCGACTTGTTTCCAAATGAGTTGCGCTCGTAGCTGATGACCGCGGCAATTTCCGTGTCGGAAAGCTGCTTGCCGAACGGCGCCATCGCGGTGCCGGGCTTGCCGTCCAGCACGATGTCCATGTGGCCTGCTTTGGGGCCGGTCACGATCTTCGAGCCGGCGAGCGGCGGGAACGCCGGCGGCATGCCCTTGCCGGTCGCTTGGTGGCAGGCGACGCAATTGGCGCCGTAGACCTTTTCGCCGCGCGCGATGAGGTCCGCCGGCTCCCACTTCTTGTTCGGATCCTCGGCCTGCGCGAGTTGCGCCTTCTTGAACTCGCCGACCCACTTCGTGTAGTCCTCGTTCGATACGACGCGCACCACGATCGGCATGAAGCCGTGCTCCTTGCCGCAGAGCTCGACGCACTGGCTGCGGAAGGTGCCGGTCACCTCGGGCTTGAACCACAGGTCGCGCAGGAAGCCGGGAATCGCGTCCTGCTTCGCGCCGAAGGCCGGCACCCACCACGAATGGATCACGTCGGCCGCGGTGGTGATCATGCGGATCTTCTTGCCCACCGGCACCACCATCTCGTTGTCCACCTCGAGGAGGTAGTGCTCGCCCTTCGGCGCCTTGTTGTCGATCTGCTCGCGCGGCGTGGAGAGCATCGACACGAAGCTGATGCCCTCGCCCTCGCCCTTGATGTAGTCGTAGCCCCACTTCCATTGGTACCCGGTAACCTTGATGGTGATGTCCGGGGACGAGGTGTCCTTCTGCGCGATCACGACCTTCGTCACCGGCCACGCGATGATCACGAGGATGATCGCCGGAATGATGGTCCAGAGGAGCTCGACCGTGGTGTTCTCGTGGAACTGCTCGGCGGCGTGGCCCTTCGACTTGCGATGGGCGTAGCAGGCCCAGAACATGAAGCCGAACACGCCGACGAAGATGACGATGATCAGCCACATCACGTACTGATGCAGGTAATCGATGTCGCGCGCGAGCTGCGAGCCGGGCGTCTGGAAATACCAGGGAATGGCATGCGCGCTGGTGGCCGCCGCGAGGCTGGCGAGCGTCGCAACGACCTTCGGAAGAAACTTCGATCCCCTCATATTCTTCTTCCCCGATCTAGTACTGCAGTCTCTTCTTCAGCTCGGCCCCGAACACCCGGCGCGATTGCTCGTCGAGGTGCCGGCCCAGCTCCAGCGCTTCGCCTGCCTCGCGCAGCACGATGCGCGAGCCCGCCACTTCCACGCGCACGCGCCGCGCATCGAGCTCGTAGCGCGCAAGACGCCGGCCTTGGGCCCGAGTCCGGCAAACGGCAGGATCAGCCACGCTCCCGCGATCGCAAAGCCCGTTCCTATGGCGAGCACCACGACCGCGAGCGCGACGAACACGCAAGCGAGACCGGATGGAGAGATCGAGCAGTTGCGCTTGAGGGTCAGGCTGAAGCCGCCGTGCTCCTCCCGGAACGCCAGTTCCCGCGGCGAAATCTCGAGGGTCGGCGTGCTCACTGAGGCGCGTAACGTACCACAGGAGAGCGCGCCGTCTCAAGGAATGCGCTTGAAAACACGGACTGTTTTGACGCCGCGGTCCGGCGCGGGCCGCTTCCAGCCATGCCCATAGACGACTTCGAACGTGGCGCGCAGCGGCACGCAGCGAAACTGCGAGAGCGCACCGCTCAACGTGCGCCGGCCGGAGAGGCCGCGGCGGCGATCGACGCGCGCGTTGGTCTGCCCGCTCGCGCGCAGATCGTCGAGAAGACCGCCACCCGCGGCATATTCAATGACGAGAACCTCCATATCCATGACTGGCGCCGAGAAGCCTGCGGCGACCAGCATGTCGCCGAGATCGTGCATGTCGATGAACTCATGCACCTTCGCCGCGCCGGCCGCGGTGCGCAGCTCCTTCAACGTGTCTGGGCCGAGGCTGCTGAAGAGAATGAGTCCGTCAGGCGCGAGCACGCGCTCGAACTCGCGGAAGACTTCCAGAGGATCGCTCGCCCATTGCAGCGCGAGGTTGCACCAGACCAGCTCGACGCTTTCCGCGGCCAGCGGCAGCCGCCGGAAGTCCGCGCAGAGCGGCATCACGCCGCGCCCGAGCCAGCGCTCGAGCGGGCCGCGCCGGGGGAGCATGGGCAGTGCGAAGTCGAGCGCGATCACCTGCGCGCCGCAGTACCGGCGGCTAAGAGAGCGCGCCTCGCGCGCGGGTCCGCTGCCCGCATCGAGGATGCGCCGCGGCGCGATCCTTACGTAGTCGAGCCGCTCGAGGAGCCGCGTGCCGACCTCCAGCTCCAGCCGGGACGCACGCTCGTAGCTCGACGCGGCGCGCGAAAAGCGCCGCCGCGCGAGCGCCGGGTCAATCGTGGGAAAGCGCTCGTTCAATCGCCGCGGCCACCGCAAGAATGCGCCGGTCGCTCCCCGCCGTGCCGGCGACCATGAATCCGACCGGCGCGGCACGCGGCGCGTGGCAGGGCAACGTCACCGCGCAGCCGTCGAGGAAGTTGATGAGGCCGCTGTTGCGCATGATGCGGAAGTTCCAGTGGAAATAGCTTTCCTCGCTCGCTTCGGTCTGGGCGATGGTCGGCGCGACGCAAGGCACCGTGGGCATCACGATCGCGTCGTAGGGGGCGGCGAGCGTCTCGATCTCGCGCATGAATGCGGCGCGCAGCTGGAGCAGCTCGACATAATCCGCCCCGCTCAGCGTCGTGCCCATGCTCACCCGCTTGCCGACGCGCGGGTCGTATTCACCGAAGCGCGCGCGATAAGGCTTGTGCACGTGCACGACTTCCGCGCCCGCCAGGCCGCCGCCCTTGAAATATTCGTCCTGCCGGTTGAAAGCCGGCACCGCGACCTCGCTGATCTGCGCGCCGGCCTCGCCCAGCTTGCGCAGCGCGCGCTCGAACGCCTGGTCGACCTCCGGATCGAGATCTTCCAGCGCGATGGAGCGCGGCAGGAGAAGGCGCAGACCCTTCGCTGCCATCATGGGCAATTCGCTGCTTTCGCCGCTCAGCACTGCGTCATACGCCGCACAGCATTGGACGCTGTTGGCGAGTGGGCCGACGGAGTCGAGCGTATAGGACAATGGAAAACAGCCCTCGCGCGGCACGCGCCGCGCCGTCGGCTTGAAGCCGGCCACGCCGCAAAGCGCGGCGGGCTGCCGGATCGACCCGCGCGTGTCGGTGCCGAGCGCCATCACGCACATGCCTTCGGCCTGCGCCACCGCGGCGCCGGACGAGGAGCCGCCCGGCACCCGCGCCGAGGCGCGATCCCACGGATTGCGCGGCGTCCCGTAGTGTGGATTCAGGCCCACGCCGCCGAAGGCGAACTCCACCATATTGGTGCGCCCGATGAGAATCGCCCCCGCGGCGCGCAGCCGCGCAACGGCGCCGGCGTCCCGGGTTGCCTCGATGGCGAGGACCTTGGAACCGGCGCGGGTCACGTCGCCCGCCACATCGAAGAGATCCTTGAGCGAGATCGGCAGCCCGTCGACGGCAGAACGGCGCACGCCCTGCTTGCGCAGCTTGTCGGCGTAGTCCGCCTCGGCGCGCGCGGTGTCGGGGTAAACCTTCAGATAGGCGCGCGCGCCTTCGCCGTACGGAGCCGTGATCTTTGCCAGCGCCTGCTCGATCAACTCGCGGCTCGTCGTGCGGCCCGCGACGAGGTCACGCTCGAGCTGGGCTACAGTCCACATGGGGCGAGGATGATATGCGAGAAAGGCGAGCGGGCGTGCCTTTGGGCATCACTTCCTATTTGTTCGGCGGCAGCTGTTTCGTCTGCCGCGGCGCGGCGCGCACGCTGCTCTGCGCGCAATGCGATCGCGAGCTGCCGCGGCTCGGCGAAGCCCTCTGCCCGCGCTGCGCGCTCGAGTCGCCCGGCGGCGCGGTGTGCGGCAGGTGCCTCACCCAGTCGCCGGCCTACGATGCGACGCAAGCCGCATTCGCCTACGATTTTCCCGCCGATGCGCTCGTGCACGCGCTCAAGTTCCGCGGCGAATTGGCGCTCGCGCCGCTGCTCGCTTCTTTTCTCGCCGACAAGGTGCGCGGCGAGCGCGTCGATCATGTCGTGCCGGTGCCGCTGTCGACCGAGCGCCTGCGCCAGCGCGGCTACAACCAGGCCGTGGAAATCGCGCGCCACCTGCGCAACGACGCTCTCGCGCTCACGCTCTGCGAACGCACCCGGGACGCGCCGCCGCAGATCGAGCTGCCTTACGACCAGCGCCAGCGCAACGTGCGCGGCGCCTTCCGCTGCAGCCGGACGCTCGCGGGGGCGAGGATCGCCGTGGTCGACGACGTGATGACGACCGGGGCGACGCTCGACGAGCTAGCGCGTACGCTCAAGGCCGCCGGCGCGGCGCATGTGCAGAACTGGGTCGTCGCCCGTACGCTTCCCCATGCTTGATATCGTCCTCGTCGAACCCGAGATCCCGCCGAACACCGGTAACGTGATCCGGCTCGCCGCCAACACCGGGGCGCGCCTGCACCTCGTGAAGCCGCTCGGCTTCTCGCTCGACGACAGGCAGCTCAAGCGCGCCGGGCTCGATTACCGCGAACATGCCTCGCTCGCGGTCCACGAGAATTGGGCTCAGTTCGCGAGTCAAATGGACGGGCGCCGGATGTTCGCCTTCGCGACCGGCGGCGAGCGCTTATTCACCGACGTGCGCTACGCGCGCGACGATGTGCTTGTTTTCGGCAAGGAGGCCAGCGGCCTTTCGTGCTCCATCGTGAAGACCTTTCCGCCGGACCGGTGCCTGCGCCTGCCAATGCGTCCCGGTAATCGCAGCATCAATCTTTCCAACGCCGTGGCGATTGCCGTGTTCGAAGCTTGGCGTCAGCTCGGCTATGCGGGCAGCGAAGATGCGGGCTAGCACGCTCGCCATCTTTCTTCTGGCCGCCTGCGCTCCCGCCGTCTACCGCGAGCCCGGCGACGTCGCTACGGCGACGCTGCGAATCGAGAACCAGGGTCCGGCGCTCTTCGGCTACGAGCTCGAAGCCGATACCTATGAGGACGCGGCTGCGTGTGCTGGCCGTCTGCGTGTGGCGAGCGCAAAGGTCCTGCCCCGCGGCGTCGCGCATACCGTGCGCGTCGCGGCCGGAACGGATTTCACGCTGACGTTAAGGGGCATCGGCGGCGGCCCCTCGCGCAGCGATTCCTGCGCTCTCGCCGGGACGTTCAAGCCGATTGCCGGAGAGCGCTACGCGGCCCTATTTCGAGTCGACGAGCGCAGATGCGAGATTCTTTTTCTGCGCCAGCAAAGCGGGACTGGGGGCGCGCGCCGTTATGTACGCGAGGCGAGTCACCGCCCGCGTACCGAGCCGGACTGCCTCTAGCGCTCCATCTTGGATTCGCGCGCGAGCAGGCGCTCGACCGCGGCCGCCGGCGTGAGCTTCCCCGCGAGCACGGCGCTCACCGCCTCGGTCACCGGCATTTCCACGCCGTGCTCGCTTGCGATGCGTGCCGCTTCCTTCGCCGAGCACACGCCTTCAGCCACATGGCCCAGGGCACCGACGACATCCTTCAATGGTCGGCCGCGCGCGAGCTCGATGCCGACGCGTCGATTGCGTGACAGGTCGCCGGTCGCCGTCAGGATCAGGTCGCCGGCGCCGGCAAGTCCCATGAACGTTTCCGGCTGCCCGCCGAGCGCCATGCCGAGTCGCGCGATCTCGGCGAGCCCGCGCGTAATGAGCGCCGCACGCGCGTTCAACCCGAGGCCGAGGCCGTCGGAGATACCCGCCGCGATCGCCATCACGTTCTTCACCGCGCCGCCGATCTCTACGCCGACAAGGTCCGCGCTGTAGTACACGCGCATGCGGCCGCCATGCAGCGTCGTGGCGGCTTCGCGCGCAAACGCCGCATCGCGCGAGGCGAGCGTGAGCGCGCAAGGCAAGCCGCGAGCGACTTCTTCGGCGAACGAGGGACCGGAAAGCGCGCCGTAGCGCGCTTTGCCGCCCAACGTAGCGGCGGCAATCTGGTGCGGCAGCTCGCCGCTGCCCACCTCGAATCCTTTGCAGAGCCAAACGAGCGGCGCCGAGCCGCCGAGCTGCTTGAGGAGTTCGCGCAGTCCCGCGACCGGGGTCGCGGCGAGCAGAAGCTGCGCATCGCGCACCGCGTCCGCAAGATCTGCGGTGACCTTTACGGTCGAGGGAAGCTCGAACCCGGGTAGATAGCGCGCGTTGCGCCGCGTGCTCGCGATGCTTGACGCTTGCCCCGCATCGCGCGCCCACAACGTCACTTCAAGCCGCGCGGCGAGCACGCAGCTGATCGCGGTGCCCCAGGCGCCAGCGCCGAGCACCGCAATACGCATGTCAGTTCCGCGCGACTTCGTAGCGCGGGCCGGGCTGCGTCGGCGCCGCGTTCTGCTGCTGCTGGAGGTAGAGCGCTTCGAAGTTGAGCGGCGCGAGAATCACCGGCGGAAAGCCGCCGCGCGAAATCATGTCGGAGATGGTCTCGCGGAGATAGGGATAGATGAGCGTCGGGCAGGCGATGCCGAGGAGCGGCCCCAGATCCTGCGGCTGCGTGATGCGCAGCTGGAAGATGCCGGCCTGCCGCGCTTCCGCGAGGAAGAGCGTGCGCTCGCCGACGGTGGCCGTGACCGTGGCGGTCACCGTCACTTCATAGTGGCCCTCGCTGAAATTCTCCGCGCTGGTGTTGATCTGCACCTCGAGCTGCGGCTGCACCTGCTCGAGGAAGATCTTCGGCGAATGCGGGATCTCGAGCGACATGTCCTTCACGTAGATCTTTTCGATCTGGAAGGTCCCGGGCTGTGCCTGCTGGGGCTGCTGCGGCAGCGGCTGCGCGTCGCTCATGAGGTCGCTTTCAAGAGTGGATCGAGACCGCCCTGGCGGTCGAGGTCGTACAGATCGTCGCAGCCGCCGATATGGCGCGCGCCGATCCAGATCTGCGGCACCGTGCGCCGGCCGCCGCTCTTCTGCATCATCTCGGCGCGCCGCGCGGGCTCGAGGTCGACGCGCACTTTTTCGATCGCGGCGCCTTTCTCGAGCAGCAAGCGCTCCGCGGACTGGCAGAACGGGCACGCCGCCGTGCAATACATGAGCACTTTCAACCCTACTTCTCCACGGGCAAGCCGGCCTGCTGCCAAGCCGCGATGCCGCCGGAAAGGTTCGCGACGCGCGTGAAGCCTTGCTTCTTCAGCGCCGCGAGCGCCTTGGCCGAGCGCTCACCGCCGTCGCAGTACACGATCACCGGCCGCGCCTTGCGTTTAGCAAGGTCCGCGCCGGACGCATCGAGCCGAGCGAGCGGCAGGTTCTTCGCGCCGAGCACGTGACCCGAGGCGAACTCGTTCGCCTCGCGCACGTCCACCACGAGCGCTTCCTCGCGGTTGATCAGGTGCGTCGCCTGCGTGGTGCTGACCCACGGACCGCCGGTCGTGCGACGCACGAGCGGCCAGAGCAGCATCCCGCCGGAAACCAGCGCGACGCCGACCATCAGCTTTTCCTTCCACAGAAAATCGAGGACGGTGATATCCACTGCGCGAGTGTGCTTTGCCGAAACAGTTGAGAGTGGAACGCGACATTATAATTGACCGAGATGCACAAGCTCGTCCTCCTGCGCCACGGCGAATCGGCGTGGAACCGGGAAAACCGCTTCACCGGCTGGACCGACGTCGATCTTTCGACGGCGGGAATCGAAGAAGCGCGCGCCGCGGGACGGCTGCTCAAGTCCGCGGGCTTCGAGTTCGACGTCGCCTTCACGTCGGTGCTGAAGCGCGCCATTCGCACGCTGTGGCTTACGCTCGATGAGCTCGACCGGCTGTGGCTGCCGGTGGAGAAAGACTGGCGGCTGAACGAGCGCCACTACGGCGCGCTGCAAGGCCTCAACAAGGCGGAGATGGCCGCGAAGTTCGGCGAGCAGCAGGTGCTCACGTGGCGGCGCAGCTACGACATTCCGCCGCCGGCGCTCGAAGCGAGCGATCCGCGCTACGAAGCGAAGGATCCAAGGTATGCCGGCGTCGACGTGCCGCGCACGGAGTGCCTGAAGGACACGGTGGCGCGCGCGGTTCCGTACTGGAATTCGACGATCGCCCCCGCGATCCGCGCCGGGCGCCGCGTGCTCGTCGCCGCGCACGGCAACTCGCTGCGCGCGATGGTGAAGCACCTCGACCGCATCGCGGACGCGGACATCGTCGGGCTCAACATTCCCACCGGCATGCCGCTCGTCTACGAGCTGGATGAGGGCCTGCGTCCCGTGAAGCACTACTACCTCGGCGACGCCGCGGAAGTCGCGCGGCGCATCGCCGCAGTTTCGGCGCAAGGCAAGGCCAAGGTCTGAGGCGCACGCTCTGTCTCGTGGCTGCGTGTGCGGCGCTCGTCGCACAGGCGGCCCCGGGCGAGCAGGATCTGGAGCGGCTCCGCGGCCGCATCGGCGCCTTGCAGGAAGCCCTCGAGCAGAAGGAGGCCGCCCGCGTCGAAGCGCGCGATGCCTTGCGCGAATCGGAGCGCGCCATCTCGAATGCCAATCGCACGCTCGCCGCCCTGCAGCGGGAAAGCCGGGAGCTGCAGGGCGATGCCGCGCGTTTGGCCGGGCGACGCAAAGCGCTGGAGAAAGCGCTCGGCGAGCGACAGGCCGCGGTGGAGCGCGTCCTTCTGGCCCGGCAGGCGCTCGCGGCGCCGGATGTGCTGCGCGCGACGCTCTCCGGCGACGATCCGGCGGATTTCGGCCGGCGCCTGGTCTACGTCGGCTATGTCTCGCGCGCAGCCGCCGCGCTCCTCGCGGGCTACCGCGCCGACCTGGAGGCGCTCGCCCTCCTGCAGCGCGATGCGCAAGTCAAGCGCGAGCGCCTGCGCGCAGTGGAGCAGGCGAGCCGCGCCGACCGGAGCCGCATCGTGCGCGAGCGCGAGGCACGCCGCCGGGTGCTGGCCCGCACCTCGGGCGAGATCCGCAAGAATCGTCGCCAGATCGACGTCCTGCGCGCCGACGAAGCGCGGCTTTCGCGGCTCATCGAAGGCCTGGGCCGGCTCCTGGCGCGCGTGGAATCGGTTCCTGAAAAAAGTTCACAAGCCGAGTCTTTCTCCAGCCTGCGCGGAAAGCTGAGGTTGCCTGTCAGGGGGGAACTGACCGGCCGCTTCGGCGCTCCAAGGGGAGCAGGCGGCATCGAGGCAAAGGGCGTTTTCATCCGCGCGCGGGAGGGCGAGCCTGTCCGGGCCGTGGCACGCGGCCAGGTGGTCTACGCCGACTGGATGCGGGGCTTCGGGAATCTCTTGATCGTGGACCACGGCGAGAACTATTTGTCGGTTTATGCAAACAACGAGTCGTTGCTGAAGACCGTGGGCGAGGTGGTCACCACGGGCGATACGCTCGCCACCACAGGGGCGAGCGGTGGCAACGAGGAAACGGGTTTATACTTTGAACTGCGGCACTTAGGCCGCGCTTTTGATCCGCTGCGCTGGGTCAAGTTGAAATAGGCATTCCCCGACATGCAAAAACTCCGCTCATTCGGCTTCATCCTCGTCGGCGCCGTCGCCGGCGTGCTGATCAGCCTCAATTTCCAAGCGATCGCGGACCGCGCCGCGCGCGCGCCGCTGCCGATCGAGGAGCTGCGGGCGTTCACCGAAGTGTTCGGCGCGATCAAGACGAACTATGTCGAGCCGGTCGAAGACAAGAAGCTCATCACCGAAGCCATCAACGGCATGCTGACGGGCCTCGATCCGCACTCGGCCTATCTCGACCAGGAAGCCTTCAAGGAGCTCCAGGTCGGCACGCAGGGCCAGTTCGGCGGCCTCGGCATCGAGGTCGGCATGGAAGACGGCTTCGTCAAGGTGATCTCGCCGATCGAAGACACGCCCGCGTTCAAGGCAGGGGTGAAGCCGGGCGACCTGATCGTCAAGCTCGACGACACGCCGGTGAAGGGCATGACGCTGAACGACGCCGTGAAGCGCATGCGCGGCAAGCCCAACACCCAGATCACGCTCACCATCACGCGCAAGGGCGAGACCGCGCCGATCATCGTCACCCTCACGCGCGCCGTCATCCGGGTGCAGAGCGTGAAGTCGAAGACCCTCGAGCCCGGCTACGCCTGGATCCGGGTCTCGCAGTTCCAGGAAGCCACCCCGGAGAACCTGGCGAAGCACCTCGACGCGCTTTTCAAGCAAGGGCCGGTGAAAGGCCTTGTTCTCGATCTGCGCGGCGATCCGGGCGGCTTGTTGCACGGCGCCGTCGCGGTCAGCGCCGCGTTCCTGCCGCCGAAATCGCTCGTCGTGTCGACCGACGGCCGCGCCGAGGACGCGCGCAAGAAGTTTTACGCGGTCCCCGACGACTACGCGCGGCGCGGCGACGACGTGCTGAAAGGCATTCCCGCCGCCGTGAAGACGGTTCCGATGGTGGTGCTGGTGAACGGCGGCTCGGCGTCTGCCTCCGAGATCGTCGCGGGCGCGCTGCAGGACGCGAAGCGCGCCAAGGTGATCGGCACGCAGACCTTCGGCAAGGGCTCGGTGCAGACCATCATGCCGCTCGGCAACAACACCGCGATCAAGCTCACCACCGCGCGCTACTACACGCCGAGCGGGCGCTCGATCCAGGCCCTCGGCATCACGCCCGACATCCTGGTCGAGGATCCGACCGACACGCTCACGCGCGTGCGCGAGGCCGACCTCGAGCGCCATCTTGAGAACGGCAAGGCCGAGATGAAGAAAGAACTCGAGAAGGGCAAGGAAGCCACGCCGCGCGTGCGCACCGTGCCCGCGCCGTCGCCGAGCGAGCTCAAGCCGGCGGAATTCGGTTCGAAGGAAGACTTCCAGCTCTCGCAGGCCGTCGCGTTCCTCAAGGGCGAGCCGGTGAAGAGCCAGGCGCCGACGGTCGCGCAGAACACCACCGCCAAACCCGCGAATTAATCAGCAGCTTCTCCGCGTTCTATAGACGATCAGCAGCTTCTCCGTTACAGCCGCCACATCCTCCTCGATGAAATCGGGGTGGAAGGCCAGGAGAAGCTGCGTGCGGCCAAAGTTCTCGTCATTGGCGCAGGCGGGCTCGGTTGCCCTGCCGCGCTGTACCTTGCGGCGGCTGGCGTAGGACGCCTGTCCCTCGCCGACTCCGACACCGTCGAGCTCACCAACCTGCAGCGCCAGATCCTGTATCGCGCCGATTCGGTCGGCACCCAGAAGGCCGCCGCCGCCAGCAGCGCACTGCGCTCGATCAACCCCGATGTCGACGTGGTGCCGATCGCAGCGCGCGTCAAGGCCGGCGAGCTGGATACGCTCGCGGCGCAATGCGACGTCGTGCTCGACTGCTCGGACAACTTCGCCACGCGCCACGCCGTGAACCGCGCCTGCGTGCAGCATCGCAAGCCGCTCGTCTCCGGCGCGGCGATCCGCTTCGATGCCCAGGTGATGGTCTTCGACCTGCGCAAGCCCGCTGCGCCGTGCTACGCGTGCCTCTTCCCCGAGGATGCGCAGGTCGAGGAAGTGCAGTGCTCGCAGATGGGGGTGTTCGCCCCGCTCACCGGCATGGTCGGCGCCATCCAGGCAATGGAAGCGATGAAGCTCATCGTCGGCACCGGCCAATCGCTGAGCGGACGGCTGCTCCTGATCGACGCCAATGCGGCCGACTGGCGCACCGTCAAGGTGGCCAAGGATCCGGGCTGCCGCACCTGTGGGCCGAGAAGCGGCGTCCGCTAGGCCAGCAGGTATTTGCGCTGCGCGCTGAAGCTGTCGCTCGGCTTGCGCGCGAAGCCGCTCTTGCCGAACTGGTGCATGCAGCCGATCGAATAGCGCAGGATTGCCGCCGCGCGCGCCGCGGCGTCGCCGTCCTCGGCGGTGCGCAGCGACTGCTTGAGCGTCGCTTCGAAGCGGTCGAAGAACTGGTTCATGCGCACCTGCAGCCGCTCGTGCTCGCCGACCAGCGCGTCGCCCGTCATGACGCGCACCATGCCGGGGTTCTTCTCGGCGAACGCGAGCAGCATCTCGGTCAGCTTCTCGACCTGCTTGCGGCCGTCGGCCTCGTCCTGCGTGATGCGGTTGGCGAGCGTGAAGACCGAGTTCTCGATGAACTCGATCAGGCCTTCGTACATCTGTGCCTTGGAGGCGAAGTGGCGGTAGAGCGCCGCTTCCGAGACGCCGAGGCTTTCGGCCAGCGCGGCGGTGGTGATCTTCTCCCACTTCGGCGCCTCGAGCATCTGCGCGAGCGCCTTCAGGATTTCGAGCTTCCGTTCGCCTTTGGCGCGGGGCATGGGAGGGGAGTGGATTCTAAGCCGAGCTTCCGCGGAAAACCAAGCGCGGCAGCTCGATCACCGATGCGATGCGCAAATCGACGTAAGGCACGCGGCGCCGTTCGCTCGACACCCACACCGTCGACATGCCGAGCCGGTGCGCCGCGCGCAGGTTCTCGGGCGCATCGTCGATGAACGCGCAGCGATGCGGATCGAGGTGATGCTTGCGCAGCAGGTAGTAGAAGCCGTGCAATGCGGGCTTGCCGCGGTAGCGCGCATCCTCGATGCTGTAGACGCCGTCGAAGTACCGCTCGAGGCCGATCGCGCGCAGCACCTGTCCGACGTAGTGCCGCGGCGCGTTCGAGAAGACGAACTTGGTGCCGCCGAGCAGCTTGAGCGCGTGCTTCAGCGCGTTCTCGTGCACCACCATGTCAGCGAGCTCCGGGAAGACGTGCGTCTCGCGCAGGAAATGCCGCGGATCCGCGCCATGGTGGCGCATGAGGCCGTTCAGCGTGGTGCCGTAGGTGCGCCAGAAGCTCTGGCGGATCTCGTTCGCGCCTGCCTCGTCGACGTTGAAGTAGCGCCTGAGATAGGCGTTGATCTGCTCGTGCATCGACGGAAAGATGTGCGCACGGGCGTCGTGCAGCGTGTTGTCGAGGTCGAAGATCCACACGCGCCGCGACGGCGGCAGACGCGCAATACGCACCTTATTTGCTGCGGATGAGGGTGCCGACGCCCTGGTCGGTCAGAACTTCCAGAAGCAGCGCGTGCGGCACGCGGCCGTCGATGATGTGCACGCTCTTCACGCCATTGCGCGCCGCGTCGAGCGCCGAGCCGATCTTCGGCAGCATGCCGCCCGAGATGACGCCCTTGTTGACCAGGTCGTCGATCTTCTTCGGTGTGAGGCCGGTGAGGAGCTTGCCCTGCTTGTCCAGCACACCGGGCGTGTTGGTCATGACCACCAGCTTCTCGGCCGCCAGGATCTCGGCGAGCTTGCCGGCGACGAGGTCGGAGTTGATGTTGTAGGTCGTGCCGTCGGCGCCGGTCCCGATCGGCGCGACCACCGGGATGAAGCCGCCGGCCTCGAGCGCCTGGATCACCGCCGGATCGATCGACTGCACCTCGCCCACCTGGCCGAGATCGATGTGACCGTTCTCCTTCGAGGGCAGCAGCATCTTGCGCGCGCGGATGAACGCGCCGTCCTGACCCGTGAGGCCGACCGCCTTGCCGCCGGCCTGGTTGATCAACTCGACGACTTCCTTGTTCACCTGCCCGCCCAGCACCATCTCGACGATGTCCATGGTCTCGGCGTCGGTGACGCGCATGCCCTGGACGAATTCGCCCTTCTTGCCGAGCTTGGTGAGGAGCTGCTCGATCTGCGGGCCGCCGCCGTGCACGATCACCGGATTCATGCCGACCAGCTTCAGCAGCACGACGTCGTAGGCGAAGTCGCGCTTCAGCTCCTCGTCGGTCATCGCGTTGCCGCCGTACTTCACCACGATGGTCCTGCCGTGGAAGCGCTGGATGTAGGGCAGCGCCTCGGCGAGGATGCGGGCCTTCTCGGCCGCCTGCGGATTGTGGTTGAAAGGCGCGTTCACCTGCGCTGCATTCTACAAATATAAAGGGCCAGCGTCGCTGACGCCGGCCCTGCATTGCTGCGGCTTGACGTTACTGGATCGAGATCTGCTTGCGCTGCGCGGCCGCCTTTTTGGGCAAGGTGAGCTCAAGCAAGCCGTCGCGGAACTTCGCTTCGGCCTTGGTCTCGTCGACTTCCTGCGGCAGCGTAAAGCTGCGGCTCACCTTGCCGAACACGCGCTCGGTATGCAACACGCGCTCGTCCTTGCTGGCCTCTTTCTCGCGCTTCACCTCGGCTTCGAGCGTCACCTGCGCGCCGTCGATGCCGACGTGGATGTCGTCCTTCTTGACACCCGGCAGCTCGGCGGTGACCAGGTAGGCGCCGTTTTTCTCGGCCACGTCCACCTTCGCCCGCGGCAGTTGGCCGAGCTCGGCGCGGCCTTCGAAGGCGAGCGGCCGCACGAGGAAGCCCTTGAACAGATCATCGACCAGGTCATTGAACGGGTCGAATCGCGTAACGTTTTGCCATGTGCAAGTCTCCTTTCCAGACAAGTAGGGCCGCGCCGCTGGATTTCAAGGCCCGGTAAACTGCCGCCGATGAGGGACTTAGCCTGCGCTCGTTGCGGCCGCAGCCTGCGCTGCGGGGCCGACGAGGAGGCCTGCTGGTGCGAGGAGTTGCCGGCGCTTCAACCGGTCGCCGGGCGGGACTGCCTGTGCCGCCGCTGTTTAGAGGCGGCGCTGGAAACCGAACTCAAAGAACGTAGCGCGCCAGATCCTCGTCCTTAGCGAGCTCGCCCAGGCGCGCATCGACGTACGCCGCGTCGATCGTGACCTCCCCCGGTCCCCGGCGACCGGCTTCGAACGAAATTTCCTCCAGCAGCTTTTCGAGCACCGTGTACAGCCGGCGCGCGCCGATGTTCTCGGTCTTCTCGTTCACCTGGTATGCGATCTGCGCTAGGCGCCGCACGGCCTCCGGCTTGAACTCGATGCGTACGCCTTCGGTGGCGAGCAGCGCCTGATACTGCTTTACCTGGCTTGCATCGGTCCCGGTCAGGATGCGCTCGAAGTCATCCACCGACAGCGGATCGAGCTCGACCCGGATCGGGAAGCGGCCCTGCAGCTCCGGGATGAGGTCGGAAGGCTTTGCCAGGTGGAAGGCGCCCGAGGCGATGAAAAGGACGTGGTCCGTCTTCACCATGCCGTAGCGCGTCGAAACTGTCGTCCCCTCCACCAGCGGAAGCAAATCGCGCTGCACGCCCTGGCGCGAGACGTCGGCGCCCTGCATTTCCGAGCGGCTCGTGATCTTGTCGATCTCATCGAGGAACACGATGCCGTTCTGCTCGGCATTGGCCACGGCGCGGCTCTTCAGCTCATCGTCGTTGACCAGCCGTGCCGCTTCTTCCTCGATCAGCACCTGCTCGGCCTCGCGGATCTTCATCTTGCGCCGCCGCCGCCGCCCACCGCCCATGTTGGAAAGCATGCCCTGGATCTGCGACGTGAGCTCTTCCATGCCCGGCGGCGCGAGGATCTCCATCTGCGGGCTCGCCGCGGCCACCTCGATTTCGATCTCCTTCTCGGCGAGCTCGCCCTCGCGCAGCTTCTTGCGGAATTTCTGGCGCGTCGCATTCTCCTCGCTGCCTGCATCCTGGAAGCCGGCACTGCGCGGCGCCGGCAATAGCGCATCCAGGATCCGCTCTTCCGCCGCTTCCTGCGCGCGCGTGCGCACGCGCTTCATCGCCTGCTCGCGGGTCTGCTTGACGCTGATCTCGACCAGGTCGCGCACGATGGTGTCGACGTCGCGCCCGACATAGCCCACCTCGGTGAATTTCGTGGCTTCCACCTTGAGGAAGGGCGCGTCGGCCAGTCTTGCGAGCCGCCGCGCGATCTCGGTCTTGCCGACGCCAGTGGGCCCGATCATCAGGATGTTCTTCGGCGTGATCTCCTGCCGCAGCGGCTCCGCGACCTGCTGGCGCCGCCAGCGATTGCGCAGCGCGATAGCCACCGCGCGCTTCGCCCGTCCTTGGCCGACGATGTACTTGTCGAGCTCGTGGACGATCTCCTGCGGCTGCATCTGGCCAATGAGGCCGCTCACTCCAGCACCTCGATCGTCCGCTGGTGGTTGGTGTAGATGCAGACATCGGCCGCGATGGCGAGCGCCTTGTCGACGATGTCGCGCGCGCCAAGCTGGGTGTTCTGCAGCAACGCGAGCGCCGCGCTCTGCGCGTAAGGGCCGCCCGAGCCGATCGCCACGACGCCCTGCTCGGGTTCGAGCACGTCGCCGGCACCGGTGATGATGAGCGAATGCTCGCGATCGGCCACCGCGAGCATCGCCTCGAGCCTTCGCAGGATGCGGTCGGTACGCCAGTCCTTGGCCAGCTCGACCGCCGAGCGCATCAGGTTCCCCTGATGCTTCTCTAACTTTGCTTCGAAGCGCTCGAAGAGCGTGAACGCGTCGGCCGTGCCGCCGGCGAAACCGGCGAGGATGCGGTCCTGGTAGATGCGTCGCACCTTCTTCGCGCCGCCCTTGACCACGACCTGGCCGAGCGTCACCTGGCCATCGCCGCCGAGCGCGACGCCCGCGCCGCGGCGAACGGAAAGGATAGTGGTGCCGTGGAATTGCTCCATAGGGATGAACTGCCTAGATGAGGCCCGCCTGCCGCAATATCAAGCGGTCTTGCGCGGCCTCGTAACGAAAGCCATCAGCATGCCCACCACGACTATAGCGCACACGATCGTCGCCCCGGAGGGTAGGTCGGTGATCACTGAAACCAACAGGCCCGCGAGATAGCCGAGCGCTCCGACGGTGTAGGCCTTCGCCAGGCGAAGGCTGCGCGAGTAGAAGGTCGCCAGCGCCGGCACGACGAGCGTCGTGAAGACGAGGAACAAACCGACCAGTTGCACGGAAATGGTCACCGTGCAGCCGAAGAGCACGTAAAAGCCGATGCGCCCGAGGCGCTCACGCAGGCCGAACCACAGGGCCAGAATGACGCCGTAGAACAGCGCGTCGAAGGGAAGGCGGCCTGGGTTTACCCACAAGATCTGGCCCGAGAGAAGGTCTTTGAGATTCTCGCTGCCGTGCGGATTCTTGGCGAGCACGAGAATTGCAGCGCTCGAGGCAATTACGAAGACAACACCGATGATCGCCTCCTGCACCTGCGACCAGCGACGATCCGTCCACGTGAGCAGCGCCGCGCAGAGAAGGGCCGCGCTTAACGCGGCGATCTGTACCGCGATGCCAGTAGGCGACCAGCCGGCGTAATCTGCGACGATCACGCCGAGCGCGGCGACCTGCGCGATCGCGAGATCGATGAACACGATCCCGCGATCGAGCACCTGCATGCCCAGGGGCACGTGCGTCGCCGTGACCAGCAGACCGGCGATGAGCGCCGGCCAAAGGATCCCCCACTCCGCGGTATCGATGATCACTTGGCAGCGGCGAGCAATCGCTCGATGGTGTCGTCGAAGAGACCGAACAAATCCTTGGCTTTCGGCGTGCCGCCGACGGTAAACGGCAGCGGAACCACCGGAATGCTGGTTCGCTGCGAAAGGAACTGAGCGGCGCCGGGATTGTTGTAGGGCGAATAGACCACCGCTTTCGCCGGAGTGCGCTTCATCTGCTCGACCAGTTCGGCCAAGTGCGTCGGCGTTGGAGGAATCCCCGGCTTGGGCTCGAGGCTGCCGGCTTCGCGCAGGCCGGCCCAGTTGATGAAGTACGACATGTCCTTGTGGTAGACGACGATCGCCATACCTTTCAGAGGCTGCGCTTGCTGGCGCCACTTCTCCACGGCGGCGTCCCAGCGCTTGTTGAAGTTCTCGGCGCGTGCGCGGTAAGTGTCGGCATTGCGCGCGTCGATCTGCTCGAGACGTGCCGTGATGACCTGGCCGACTTTCGCAATGTTCCGTGGGTCAAGATGAACGTGCGGGTTTCCGCCCGGATGGATATCGCCCAGCGAGCGATCGATCACGCGCGGCACTTCAAGCTTCACCACATACTGTGACGCCTCGATATAGCCCGATGACCCGGGCTGAACGCGGTCGTTCCCGCCTTGCGTGAAGAGCAGCGGCAACCACCCCACTTCCAGTTCGGAGCCCGAGCAGATCAGCAGGTCCGCGTTGCGCATGCGCGAGATGAGACTCGGCCGCGCCTCGATACGGTGCGGGTCCTGTTGCGCGCTGGTCGCCGAGAAGACGGCGACCTTGTCTCCACCCAGTTCCTGCGCAAGCGCGGCCCATTCCGGTTCGCACGCAAAGACGTTGAGCGCGGCCACCGCCGGAGCAGCGAGCGCCATGGCCACTGAAGAGAGTAAAAGCTTGAATGCCGTTTTCATATCGGTCCTCAGAACGTGTGCGCGCCGTGCGCGCCCAGGCTCACGATGTATTGGAGGAAGATCTGGTTGTCGGGCTCGTTCATGCGCGAGTAGTCGCGCGCAAATTGCAGCCGGATCCGGCTGAATTCGCTCGGGCTCCAGTCGACCATCAGCGTGTGCTTCTTCGGCTTGTAGCCGGCGAGGCTGGGGAAGCTCGCCGGAGTATCGATGGCCGCCGATCCCGAGTCGACCTGATCGTAGCGATAACCCGCGCGCCACATGGGGACGAACTGATACACGCCCTGCACATACCAGCCGGACTGCTGGGAGTTATAGCCGTTAGGGACCGCCGCGCCCGGACTGTCGAAGACCAGCGTGCCGTCCTCGTTGCGATGGAAGTACTCGCCTTGCAGCTTCAAGTTGTTGTGGGTCGAATTGCCGTTTGGCGCCCACTTCAGGATTCCGCTCAGGGCCCACAAGCGGCTCGTGCCGGTGAAGCTGTTTGTGACACTCGCGGTGGGATCGTCGAACGTGCGATTGCTCGGATTGGTGCGCAGGTGCGATAGGCCCGTCTGCCAGGAGATGCTGTCGCCGACGTCCCCTCCTATGTGCGTGAAGAAGTTGAGCGAGCCGGCGCCGTTCTTGCCGCTATCGCTCAAGCTCGCGGGGAAGGCGCGGCCACGGCCGAGCTCGGTGCCCAGGTCCCAATAGAGTTCCGTCGGCGCGACCCAGCGGAACTGGACGCCGTCTTCGTTCAGCTGGCCGCCGAGGAACACGCGCATGGCGAGCGGCGCGTCGGTGAAGTCCCACGCATGGGCGTGGATCTGGTTCTGGTAGCCGATGGCGGAGAAGAAGCGGCCTGCCTTGATGGTGAACCCGCGCGGCAGAGCCAGCGTCTGGATGTAGCCCTCCTCGACGCCGATGGTGTCGTTGTCCGGCGAGACCGAGGCGATCAGCGTGCCGCGGAAGTTGTGGTCGATGTTCGCCGCGAAGCCGAGCTCGGACTCACCGAGGCTGAAGCCGCGTGTCGGCGGCGCGACGTCCCCCATCGTGGCCACGAAGCCGTTGATGCGGTAGGTCGTCGGGTCCTTCGACAGGTTGGCGTAAACACCATTCAGGATCACCGACACGCCGGGGTTGAGCGCGCTTGCGGTCTGCGGGCGCACCGCGGCCTGGGCAGCCGCTTGCGTCGCCGTGTCCTCCGCGTCCTTGACCCGCCCTTCCAGTTCCTTCACCTGCTCCTGCAGCTTCTTAAGCTCCTCGCGCACCTGCGGCAGCGATTCCTGCGCGTGCCCCAGTGGCGTTGCCGCGGCGAGCGCCACGGCGCAAAGCACATTCCGATGCATGCTGATCTCCGGTGAGGTGACACGTGCGCGCCTTGCAGCGCGCGCCGATGAACCGCTTCAGGAGATCAGGGGCGGGTCGCGGGAGTGAGGGGCGAGAAGCGCCGCTTCGCGAACGACAGCGGCGAAGGCACTGAAGCCGGGCTCGGCGAGCGCGTGGAAAGCGGGCGTCTGCGCACTGCCCGCGGCAACGCCCAGCACGGTGCCGAGAAGATCGTGGAAATCGCAAAGCGGATCGGTCTTGGGCGCCTTATCCGCATCGGCGCTCAGGGCGGCATTGGAGGCATGCCAATACTGGTGCGCGACCGCCGTCTGCTGCGCGACCAGCACGGCAAGCAAGAGGAGGACGCGCCCGAGGCGGGCCAGCATGCGCGGCATTCTAGCTACTTCGCCAAGCACTCCTCTAGCCCGGCGAGGAAGATGTCCTTCGGCAGCTTCTTGCCGATGAAGACGAGCACCGATTCCTTCTTCTCGGCCTTGGTCCATGGCTTGCCCATGTCGCCGCCCATCATCATGTGCACGCCCTGGAAGACGACGCGGCGCGGGTTGCCCTTCATCCAGAGGATGCCCTTGTAGCGCAGCAGATCCGGGCCGTAGACCTGAATCATGCCTGACAGGAACTGCTCGAGCTTCTCGCCGTTGAACGGCTTCGCCGAGCGAAAGACGAAGGATTCCACCTCGTCGGTGTGCTCGTGCGCGATGTCGGTGAGGAAGCTCGGATCGAGCTCGAGGATGGCGTTCAGGTTGAAGCCGCGCAGGTCGAGCACTTCTTCGATCGGCGCGTTGCCGAAGTGCACCGGCTTGATCGGCGCGCGCGGGTTCATCTTGCGGATGCGCTGCGACAGGCTCTTCACCTCGTCCTCGGAGACGAGATCGGTCTTCGACATGAGGATCCGGTCGGCAAAGCCCACCTGCTCCTGCGCCTCGTGGAACTCGTCGAGCTGCTTCGGCGCATGCTTGGCGTCGACCAGCGTGATGATCGAGTCGAGCAGATAGTAGTTGCCGATCTCCTCGTCGGTGAAGAACGTCTGCGCCACCGGTCCGGGGTCGGCCATGCCGGTGGTCTCGATCACCACGCGGTCGAACTTGAGCTTGCCCTCGTCGCGCTTCTCTTTCAGCGTGCCGAGGATGCGGATCAGGTCGCCGCGCACGGTGCAGCAGATGCAGCCGTTGTTCATCTCGACGATCTGCTCATCGCTCTTCTCGACGATCTCGGCGTCGACGCCGGCCTCGCCGAACTCGTTCTCGATCACCGCGATGCGCTTGCCGTGATCCTCCTTGAGGATGCGGTTCAAGAGCGTGGTCTTGCCGCTGCCGAGAAATCCCGTCAGGATGGTGACGGGAACCATGTTCGCTTCTTCCATCGTCCGATTTTACCTGTAAGGAAATGCGCGCCCGTCGCGACCTACTGCCATGACCTCCCGCCGTGATTTTCTGATTGCAGGTGCTCTGCTTCCCCTGCCCGCCAGCGCGCAGGCGCCCTTCGGCGTCGTGCACGAGCTGGTCGGCCAGGTCACCGTCAACGACGTGCCGCTCGCGCGCCGCAGCGCGCTGCAAGCCGGGCAGACGATCCGCACCGGCGCCGACGGACGGGTGTGGTTCAGCATCGGAGCCGACGCGTATTTCCTGCGGCCGAATAGCCGGATGCGCCTCGAGCAGTCGACGCCACGCGAGCCGTTCATCGATTTCCTGCGCCTGGTCACGGGCGGGCTCGGCGCCACCTTTTCCCGCGGCACGCGCCGCACGCTGATCGCACCGACCGCGACGATCGGCATCCGCGGCACCGGCGTTTATCTCGAGGCGTCGCCCGACGCGGCGTATTTCTGCACCTGCTTCGGCTCGACCGAGATCCTCACCGCGCCCACCGGCAACATGATGGAGAGCGTCGCAGTGACGACGGAAAACCACCAGGCGCGCATGATCCACCGCGAAGCGATGAGCGGCATGCGCATCGTGCACGCCGGGTTCGAGCGACATACGAACGAGGAAATCGCGCGGCTCGAAAGCCTCGTCGGCCGGCCGAACCCGTTCAGGTCTTGAGGACCAGTAGCCCCTTCAGGTATTCGCCCTCGGGAAATTCCAGCGCCACGGGATGATCCGCCGCGGCGCTGAAGCGCTCGATGATCCTGGCTTCACCGCCCGCATCCAGCGCCGCGCCTGCGATGATCGATTGGAACAGCGCCGCATCGACGCCGCCCGAGCATGAAAAAGTCGCGAGCAGCCCGCCCGGCCTGAGCAGCTTGAACGCCAGCAGGTTGATGTCTTTGTACGCGCGCGCGGCGTTCTTCGCCTGCGCCGCGGTCGGCGCGAACTTCGGCGGATCGAGCACCACGAGGTCGAACTGCGCGCCGCGATCGCGCAGCGTGCGCAGGTGCGCGAATGCATCCGCCTGCACGAACTCCAGTCTGGACGCGTCCACCGCATTGGCGGACAGGTTCTCGCGTGCGACCTCGAGCGACGGCGCGGAACTCTCGATGGCCAGCACGCGCTTCGCGCCGCCGGCGAGCGCATTGATGGCGAAGCCGCCGGTGTAGCAGAAGCCGTCGAGCACCTCGCGCCCGGCGGCAAGCGCGCGCACGCGGTGGCGGTTCTCGCGCTGGTCGAGGAAGAAGCCGGTTTTCTGGCCCTGCTCGACGTCGACGCGGAAATTGAGCCCGTATTCGATGATGATCGGGCAGCGCGCGGCCGAGCGGTTGCCGCGCACGAAGCCCGAGCGCGGTTCGAGGCCTTCGAGCTTGCGGGTCTCGGCGTCGGAGCGCTCGTAGATCGCCTCGCAGCCGGTCAGCTCGGCGAGCGCGTCGAGGATCGGATCGCGCCAGCGCTCGACGCCGGCGGCGAGAAACTGCACCACCGGGACGTCGGCGTAGCGATCGACGACGAGGCCCGGCAGGCCATCGGACTCGGCATGGATCAGGCGCAGCGCATTGCTGTGCTTCGCCGCCGGCAGCGCTTCGCGCACCGCGAGCGCACGCATCACGCGATTACGGAAGAAGCCCGCATCCACCTCTTCCGCGGCGTCGAAGGTCCAGACGCGGGCGCGGATCTGCGACGCCGGGCTATAGGCGGCGCGCGCAACCACCTGGCCCGAGCTCGAGCGCACATCGACCGTGTCGCCGGCCTTTGGATTGCCGCTCACGCGCTCGACCGCGCCCGAAAAGAGCCATGGATGCCGCCGCCGGAGCGACTTCTCCCGGCCTGCCTTGAGCTGAATCATTTCTTTCGGGCGCGGGGATGCGCGGCGTCGTAGACCTTCGCCAGCGCCTGGAAGTCGAGATGCGTGTAGATCTGCGTCGTCGAGATGCTCGCGTGGCCAAGCATCTCCTGCACCGCGCGCAGGTCCTGCGAGGACTGCAGCAGATGCGTGGCGAAAGAATGGCGCAGCATGTGCGGATGCACGTGCTCGCCCAGGCCGCTCGCGCGCGCCCAGGCGGCGAGGCGGGCGCCGACCACCGCGGGCGAGATGCGCTTGCCGCGCGCACCGACGAACAGCGCCTTCTCCGCTGGAGCGGCAAACTGGTTGCGCACTTGCAGCCATGCCTGCAGTGCCTGGCGCGCTTTCGCGCCGATCGGCACGGTGCGCGTCTTGGCGCCTTTTCCGGTGACCGTCACCTCGGCTTCCTTGAGGTCGACGCGCCCGTTGCCCGCGTCGAGGCTGACGAGCTCGCCGAGGCGCAAGCCTGACGAATAGAGCAGCTCGAACATCGCGCGGTCGCGCTGCGCCATCGGCTTCGAATCTTGGTCGGCATCGAGCAGGCGCTGCGTGGCTTCCACCGAAAGGGCCTTCGGCAGCGGCCGCCCCGCCTTCGGCGCGCGAATGCCCACGACCGGGTTCAGCGGAAAATCCTTGTGCCGCCCGAGCCAGCGGAACCAGCCGCGCCAGGCGGAGAGGATCAGCGCAAGGGTGCGCGGCGACAGCCCCTTCGCGTGCAGCAAGGCCATGTAGCGGCGCACCGCCGCCGGCTCCAATGCGCGGAGCGGCTTACCTTCCCGTAGCGACAAAAGGACATCGAGGGCGCGCGCGTAGTTTGAAAGCGTCGCCGGCGAAAGACGCCGCTGATGCTTCAGCGCATCGAGGTATTCGTGCGCCAGCTTCGCATCCACTTTGCTAGAGGCGAGCCGTGACGCCGGCGGCCGTGAGCTCGCCGATGCGGCGCAGATAGAGCGTGCCCATTTCGGGATAGAAGCGCTGCGGATCCTCGCTGCCGAGCGCGAGCAGGCCGAACACGGCCGTCTGGCCGAGCGGCACGAGCGCGATCGAGCGGATGTGGTCGGCCGCATCGCGGAACCACGCGGTGAAGAGATTGCCCTGCGCGGGCCCGCACTGCGGCGCCGCCATGAGGGAGGCGTGCTCGCGCTGCTTGGCGTCGACTTCAAGCGCTTCCTCGAAATCGGCCGGCACTGCCTTGCCCCAGACGCGCAGCACGACGTGCGGCACGGCAAAGTCCTCGCGCAGGTGGAAGTAGAGCGAGCGCGCGAGCGCCGGGAAATCGCGCGCCCCGACCAGCGCCACGGCGAGGCGGTGCACCTTCTCGCTGATCGCGTCGTTCTCCTCGCCGAACTTGATCAGCTCGGCGAGCTTGCCCTCGAGCTGCTTCGCTTTCTCGCGCAGCGCGACGGTCTGGCGCTCGGCGAGCGGAATGGCGCGTCCGCCGTAGGGATGCGGTACGTGGATCGTTTCGAGGAGCTCGGGATTCTGGTCGAAGAACTGCGGGTTGGCACGCAGGAAGCGGGCGAGATCGTCGGCGTTCATTGGGCTCTTATGTTTCCAGCGTGCCGTCGAAGACGGTTTCGGCCGGGCCTTTCATGACCACGGCATTGTCGCCGCCCGCCCAAGAGATGGTCAACGCTCCGCCGCGCGTCTGCACACGCCCCGGCGAGTCGATCCTCTTTTGGGAAATCCCGGCGACGACGGCGGCGCAGGCGCCGGTGCCGCACGCAAGCGTCTCGCCCGCCCCGCGCTCCCAGACTCGTAGCGCAAGCTGGTGGCGGTCGCGCACCTGCGCATAGCCGGCGTTCACGCCTTGCGGAAAGCGCCAATGGCGCTCGAGGTGCGGTCCCTCGGTGGCCACCGGCGCCGATTCGACGTCGCTGACGAACTGGACCGCGTGCGGATTGCCCATCGACACGATGGCGACCTCGACCCGCTTGCCCTCCACGTCGAGCGTCTCGAGGCCGGAATACACCGGGCGGCCCATGTCGACGCTCACCTCGCCGTCCGCCTCGAGCTTCGGTCGGATGAGGCCGCCCAGCGTCTCCACCGCAATCTCGCGCTTCGTGCTGAGCCCGTGCTCGCGGACGAACTTGACGAAGCAGCGCGCGCCGTTGCCGCACTGCTCGACCTCACCGCCATCGGCGTTGAAGATGCGGTAGCGGAAGTCCGCGCCGCTTGACTGCGGCCGCTCGACGACCAGGATCTGGTCGCAGCCGACGCCGAGATGGCGGTCCGCGATCTTCCGCAGTTGTTGTCGCGTGAGCGCGAAGGACCGAGTAGTGCAATCCAAAACGACGAAATCATTCCCGGCGCCCTGCATCTTGGTGAAGGAAAGCTTCATTCGAATTTCCGCAACCGCTCGCGCACCAGGCGCCCGACGGTGAGCGCGAGCTCGAGCGCACGGCGCCCCTGATGGCCGTCGATTTCCACGGAAGATTTTTTTCGAATCGCGGAAACGAATGCGGCGGCCTGGTCGGCGAGCGCATCGCCGCTGGGGTGGCTCTCATCGAGCTGCTCGATCTCGCCCTGGGACTGGCGCACATAGCGCAGCTTGCCGCCTTGCAGGTCGGCCGACACATAGAGTCCCGGCTGAAAGACGCGCAGTTTTCTTACGGCCGCCTGGCTTACCCGGCTCGCGGACAGGTTCGCGACGCAGCCGTTCTCGAATTCGATGCGCGCATTCGCGATGTCGGTGGCATTCGTCAGCACGCGGAAACCGGTGGCGCTCACTGCCGAGGGCTCGGCGCGCGCGAGCGCGCAGGCGAGGTCGAGGTCGTGGATCATCAGGTCGAGCACGACGTCGACCTCGGCGCCGCGCTGCTTGAAGGCCGCGAGCCGTTCAGCCTCGATGAAGACCGGCTGCTGCATGCGCGCGACCAGCGCGCGAAACGCCTTGTTGTAGCGCTCGACATGCCCGACCTGCAGAACCAGGCGCTTCTTCCCGGCGAGCGCGATGAGCTCGTCGGCTTCGGCGAGCGTCGTCGCGATCGGCTTCTCGATGAGGAGGTGCAGCCCATGCTGCAGGCAGTCGCGCGCCACCGCGTGATGGCGATCGGTCGGCACCGCGATGACCGCGGCGTCTGCAACGCCGAAGAGCTCGCGGTAATCGGTGAGCGGCTTGGCTCCGAGCTTCTCCGCCAGCGCCGCGGCGCGCGCACCATCGGCATCGACTACGGCGGCGAGCTTCACCCCGCGCAGGCCGGCGAACTTCTCGGCGTGATAGCGGCCCATGTGGCCCGCACCGATCACTGCGATCCTCAATAGAACCTCGGCTCGCCTTCCGGCCGCGTCTTGAAGCGCTTGTGCAGCCAGTGGTACTGCTCGGGCATCTCCAGCACGCGCTCCTCGATGAACGCCATCATGCGCCGCGCATCGGTCTGCTCATTGCCGCTCGGAAAATCACGCCACGCCGGATAGAACCGCGCGACGTAGCCGCCCTCGGGCAGCATGCGCGCCACGCAAGGCACGACGGCGGCGCCCGTCGAGCGGGCAATATACGACAGCCCGACCGCGGTGGCCGCGGGCACGCCGAAGAACGGCACGAACACCGTGCCCTTGCGGCCGAAATCGAGGTCCGGCAGGTAATAGAACGGGATCCCGGAATTGATCCAGCGCAGCACCTTGCGCAGTCCCTGCTGGCGCGACACGACGTTCGGGCGAAAGCGCGTGCGGCTCTTGAGCAGCAGCCGGTCGAGCACCGGGTCCTTCTGGTGCGAGTAGAGCGACGACAGATCGCGCTCCATGGAGAGCCGGATGCCGGCCGCATCGAGGCCGGCGAAATGCGGGGCGAGCACGATCTTGCGCTGGCCCGCCGCATCGAGATGCTCGAGGCCCTCGAGCTGCACCATCTGCCGGATGCGCTCGTCGGAGCCCCACCAGAGCACCGTGCGATCGATGAAGGCGCGGCAGAAGGATTTGAATGCCGCGCGCGCGAGGCGCTCGCGTTCCTCGGCTGGCATCTGCGGGAAGCACTTCTCGAGGTTGATACGCGTCACGCGCCGACGCTCGGGGATCGCCCAGAAGAGCAGCCAGCCCACGCCGTTGCCGATCGCGGTCAGGGCGCGGAAAGGCAATCCGTGCACGAGCCACATCAGCGCAAAAACGATACGGCTCATTCGGGCGGGGGCGGCGCGCCGGCGGGAATCTTGTAGCGGTTGTAGCCCCACAGGTACTGCTCGGGGCACTCGGCGATCAGCTCTTCGAGCGCGCGGTTCAAGCGCCGCGTCGCGCTCTCGCCGGCCTTCGCCCGCGGTAGCGGCCGCACGACGATGGAATAACCGCGCCCGCCCGGCAGCCGCTTGGCGAATGCCAGATAGCAGGCGACGTTGTCGCGCCCGGCGAGTTTCGCGGCGAGCGTCATGGTGTAGGCCGGGCGGCCGAAGAAGTCGCTCCAATCGCCCTCGCCGACACCGGGGACCTGATCGGGCAACAGGCCGACCGCCTCGCCGCGCTTGATGGCCGCCAGGATTTCCTTCACGCCGCTGCGATCGGCAGACGCCAGACGCACATTCCCCCGGCCGCGACCTTCGCGCATCACCGGCTCGAGCCAGCGAAACTTCGGCCGGCGATAGAGCACGGTGATCGGCATCAGGCTCGCGGCGTATTGCGCCGCGACCTCGAACGAGCCCATGTGCGGCGTGAGGAAGAGAATCGCCTTGCCGCTTTTCTGCGCAGCGTAAGCATCCTCGGCGCCGGGCGTTTCCTTCACCAGCGCTGCGACTTCGGCGTTCGGCCTCTGCCAGAGCACCGGCAGCTCCGTGATCATCTGCCCCGCCGCGCGAATCGCGCCGCGCCGCACGCGCACATCGTCGTAACGCGCCGCTCGCAGGTTCTCGGCTACGTGCTTTCGATAGGTGGGTGACATCCCATACATGAGCCAGCCGAGGACGCTTCCCAACGCGTGCAAAACCCGCAGCGGAAGCAGCGCGATCAGGCGAAGAATTGCCTGCAATTTGGTATCCTTGCGGCCTTCTCCAAGGGACTAGACCGCGCAATGAGCGATTTTCTTTTCACTTCCGAATCGGTGTCCGAAGGTCATCCGGACAAGGTCGCCGATCAGATCTCCGATGCGGTGCTCGACGCGATTCTAAAGCAGGACAAGACCTCTCGCGTCGCGGCGGAAACGCTAGTCAAGGACAACCTGGTGGTGCTCGCGGGCGAGATCACCAGCCATGCGCGCGTCAACTACGACGAGGTGGCGCGCCACACCATCAAGCGCATCGGCTATACCGATCCGGCGATCGGCTTCGACGCTGCCACCTGCACCGTGCTCGTCGCCTATGGCCAGCAATCGCCCGATATCGCGCGCGGCGTCGACCAGGGCAACCTCGACCAGGGCGCGGGCGACCAGGGCCTGATGTTCGGCTACGCCTGCGACGAGACGCCGAGCTACATGCCGCTGCCGATCTTCCTCTCGCACCGCCTGGTCGAGCGCCAGGCCGAGCTGCGCCGCAGCGGAAGACTGTCCTGGCTGCGGCCCGATGCGAAGTCGCAGGTCACGATCCGCTATGCCAATGGGCGCCCCGAGTCGCTCGACACGGTGGTGCTCTCGACCCAGCACGCGCCGGGCATCGAGCACAAGAAGCTCTCTGAGGCGGTGATCGAGGAAGTGATCAAACCGGTGCTGCCGAAGAGCATGATGAAGGGCAAGGTCAATTACCTCGTCAATCCCACCGGCGCGTTCGAGATCGGCGGACCGAAGGGCGACTGCGGCGTCACCGGCCGCAAGATCATCGTCGACACCTACGGCGGCTCCGCGCCGCACGGCGGCGGCGCCTTCTCCGGCAAGGATCCGTCGAAGGTGGACCGCTCCGCCGCCTACGCCGCGCGCTATGTGGCGAAGAACATCGTCGCCGCCGGCCTCGCATCGAAATGCCTGGTGCAGGTTTCCTACGCCATCGGCGTCGCGCGGCCGACCAGCGTGATGGTGACGACGCAGGGCACGGGCAAGATGTCCGACGACGCGCTGTCGTCGCTGGTCACGCAGCAATTCGATCTGCGGCCGCGCGGCATCATCCAGATGCTCGATCTCTTGCGTCCGATTTACGAGAAGACCGCCGCCTACGGCCACTTCGGCCGCGAGGACCGCGACTTCACCTGGGAAGCCACCGACAAGGCGCTCGCGCTGAAACAGGCGGCGTGATTCTCGCCGTCCACTTCAACAAGCGGCGTAGCGCCACTCCGTAGGAGGAACCATGAAGCCCCCATTCCGTGCCGACCATGTCGGCAGCCTGCTGCGCCCCCAGGATTTGCACGACGCCCGCGCCCGGAATCGCAAAGGCGAGCTCGCCGACGCGAAGCTGAAGGAGATCCAGGACAAGGACATCCGCGAGGTGGTGAAGCTGCAGGAGTCGGTGGGCATCCAGGCCGTCACCGACGGCGAGTTCCGCCGCGACTGGTGGCACATCGACTTCATCCACGGCTTCGACGGCGTCGACCTCACCACCAACAAGCAGCACACCTTTCACGCCAGCGACGAGCAGCCGCCGATGTTCAAGCTCTCGGGCAAGGTGCGCCGCACCAAGCCCTCGATGCTGGAGCACTTCAAGTTCCTGAAGTCGTGCGTCACGAAGGGCACGCCGAAGTTCACCATGCCCTCGCCCGCCATGCTGCACGCGAGAAGCGACCGCGAGTCACTGAAGAAGGTCTACCGCGACCTGGACGAGTTCTGGGCCGATACGACCAAGGCCTATCGCGAGGAGATCGCCGATCTCTACAAGGCCGGCTGCCGCTACCTGCAGATCGACGATACGACGATCGCCATGTGGGGCGATCCGAAGGTGCAGGACAACTTCAGGAAGCTCGGCGACGACCCGAAGAAGGACGCCGAAATGTACGCCCGCGCGGTGAACGAGGCGATCCGCGACGTGCCCGATGACATGACGGTGTGCATCCACACCTGCCGCGGCAACTTCAAGAGCACCTGGCTCGCCGCGGGCGCCTACGCCGACTTCGTCGCCGAGCGCGTGTTCACCGGACTCGATGTCGACGGCTTCTTCCTCGAGTACGACGACGAGCGCTCGGGCGGCTTCGAGCCGCTGCGCTTCGTGCCGAAAGGCAAGCGGGTCGTGCTGGGACTCGTAAGCTCCAAGCTGCCGCAGCTCGAAGCCAAGGACGCGCTGAAAAAGCGCATCGAGCAGGCGGCGAAATTCGTGCCGATGGAGAACCTCTGCATCTCCCCGCAGTGCGGCTTCTCGAGCACGCACCACGGCAACAACCTGACGGTCGAGCAGGAGAAAGCCAAGCTCAAGCTCTGCATCGATGTCGCCCGCGAGGTATGGGGCGACAAGTAACCGGAGCGATTCCGGACACCAGCATCTTCGACCTGCGCCTCGCGCGGCGCGGTCAGCGGCTGAACAGGATGTGCGCGGCGCTCTGCTCGCCGCAGGAGCGCGACTCCTTCAAGCGCGATGACGAAGCCTTCATGTCGCGCTTCGGCCTCGCCGCCGCCGAGAAGGCGCTCATCCGCAAGCGCGACTTCCAGGGCCTGATCGACGCCGGGACCAACATCTACGCCCTGCTGAAGATCGGCTCAGCCACCGGCAACGGCCTCTACAAGATGGGCGCCCAGATGCGCGGCGAGAGCTACGAGGAATTCCTCGCCACGCGCAACATCCGCGGAGCGGTGTAATGGGTCGCATCGTCGGAGGGCTTGGCCTGTCGCACGTGCCTTCGATCGGCCCGGTCGTCGACCGCAATCGCATGCAGGAGCCGGGCTGGAAGCCGCTCTTCGACGCCTACGTGCCCGTGCGCGAATGGCTCGTGACGATCAGGCCCGACGTCGCGATCGTGGTCTACAACGACCACGCCGCCGATTTCAGCTTCGACAAGTATCCGACCTTCGCGCTCGGCGTCGCCGAGCAGTACGCGATCGGCGACGAGGGCTTCGGCACCCGGCCGCTGCCCGCCGTGCGCGGCGACATCGACCTCTCGATCCATCTCGCCGAGGCGCTGGTCTACGAGCACGAGTTCGACCTTACGCTGTGCCAGGAGCTCGCCGTCGAGCACGGCTTTCTCGTGCCGATGAACCTCTGCTTCCCGCACGACAAGGACCGCTGGCCGGTGCGCGCCATCCCGCTGCAGGTGAACGTCATCCAGCATCCGCTGCCCACCGCACGCCGCTGCTATCGCCTGGGGCAGGCGCTGGGCGCGGCGGTGCAGAGCTTTCCCGGCGACACGAAAGTCGTGGTGTTGGGCACGGGCGGCATGTCGCACCAGCTGCAGGGCAAGCGCTTCGGCTACATGAACGAGAAGTTCGACCAGTGGTTCCTGGACGAGCTCGAGCGCGATCCGGCCGGGCTCGCCGAGATCACGCACCAGAAGATCATGGAGGAAGCGGGCGCCGAGGCGGTCGAGCTCATCATGTGGCTCACCATGCGCGGCGCGGTGTCGCCGAACGCACGGCGCCTGCACCGGCACTACTACGCGCCCATGACGACGGGCATGGGCCTCATCACCTTCGAGGGCTAGACCAGCGCGACGAACGCGCCGGCGACAGCGGCGAAGAGCACCGTAACCCATAGCTGACGCACCGGCGTGTCGCAGTACAGCCGTCGCAGCAGGCCGACTGGGCGCGGCACCGTAGTCGGTGCGTCCTTCAAGCGGCGCAAGGCCGGACCTGCATCGAAGAGGCGCGATACGGGCAGGCGCGTGTCGACCGCGATCGAGCGGGCGGCGGGCGCGTCGACCTTCTCGGGCGCCGCTTCCAGCTTGATCGTCTTGCTTCCCGCATCAAGGACGGCGGGATCCGAGACTTCGCGCGAGCGCAGCTCAGCTGCACAGGTCGCGAGGTCGGCCGCCATCTCGCGAGCGTCCTGGTAGCGCACTGCGGGATCTTTCTTCAGCGCGCGCGCCACGACGAAGTCCACCATCGGCGGCAATCCGGGCACCTGGCGTGTCGGCGGCACGTGCTCGGTTTCGACGATCAGGTGCTGCACCTGCTCGATGTTGTCGCCGGCGAAGAGGCGCGTCCCGGTGAGCATCTCGTAGAGCACGATGCCGAGCGAGAAGATGTCGGAGCGCTCGTCGACCGGCTGGCCGGAGATCTGCTCGGGCGACATGTAGCGCGGCGTGCCGAGCACCATGCCGGTGCTCGTCTTGTGGTCGGCCATGCGCATGCGGGCGAGGCCGAAGTCCATGATCTTCGCCTGCCCGTCGCCGTTCAGCATGATGTTGCCGGGCTTGATGTCGCGATGCACGACGCCGCGCGCGTGCGCATAGGCGAGCCCGTCGGCGACCTGGCGCGCGATCTCGACCGCCTCCGCCGCAGGGATGGATTCCTTCTGCAGGCGCGAGCGCAGGTCCGTGCCTTCGAGGAGCTCCATCGCGAGATAGGCGAGCCCGTCGTGCTCGCCATAGTCGAAGGTGGTGACGATGCTTGGGTGGTTGAGCTTGCCGGCGGCCTTCGCCTCGAGCATGAAGCGCTTCTGGTACTCGGCACGACCGTCGGAGTCCTCGTGCAGGAGGATCGTCTTCAGGGCGACCTGGCGATCGAGGTTCGGATCCTCGGCCTTGTAGACGATGCCCATCGCGCCGCGGCCGAGCTCGCCGAGGATCTTGTAGCGCCCGATCTTCTTCTTGGCCATCAGAAGCTCACGCGCTGCACCAGCGCGCGCACATAGGGATACTTGCTCATCACTGCGGTGGCGAAGGGCTTGCCGCTTTCGGCGGTAATGCGCGCGGCAAAGCCGCCGCCGATGCAGGCGATGACGAGTACGGCAGCGGCTGCCGTGTAGCGCAGCTCGCGGCGGCGCACGGCCTTCACGTCCAGCGTGAATGTTTCGTGGTCGCGCAGTCCTGCGTCTTTGAAAGCGCCGGCGGCGACGAGCGAGACCTCCCGGCCAGGCGCCGCCTCGGCGAGCGCGTTGCGGAACGAGCGCGAGGCGAGCAGCTGCGACGCCGGCGCGAACTCGGCGATGCTCGCCGCGACCGCGATGCCGTCGCCGGTCATCGCCTCGGCACCTTTGCGGCCGGACACCTGCAGCGCGCCGTGGTTGATGCCAGCGGAAAGCGGCAGCCCCGCGGCCGAGGCCGTCAATGCGCGCTGCGTGAGGCGCAAGGCGCCGATCGGATCGCGCCACAGCACGACCGCCGCGCCGTCTGACGCCTCGAGCACGAGGCGCCCGGCCGGATCGAGCTCGGCGGTCGTGACGGCAATGACGGCCTCCAGCTGCGCACGCAGCCGCGCCTGCTCGCTCGCCGGACGACGGGCAAAGTCCTGGATGCGCAGGAAAACCACGCTGGCGACGATCGAAGCGGGCATGCGCCGAGGATGCAGGCTTTCCGCGGCTAGAAAAAGGAAATAGGACCGGTTAGAATCCGCCCCGCTGAGGAGCGTTGCGTCCCCGGGTAGGGCGTGGTAGATGCGGGGGGTCAGGCTCAGCTAAATTCAACGGCGCTCGCATTGGAAACGATGCGGGCGCTTCGCTTTTGGGCCCCGCCAACACAGGAGCTCTGTCATGAAAGCAGCCGATTCGAAGTTCCACGATTTCCGCGTCGCCGACCTGTCGCTCGCCGACTGGGGCAGGAAAGAGATCGCCATCGCCGAGTCCGAGATGCCGGCGCTGATGGCGATCCGCGCCGAGTACGCCGCCAAGCAGCCGCTGAAGGGCGCGCGCGTCGCGGGCTCGCTCCACATGACGATCCAGACCGCGGTGCTGATCGAGACGCTGAAGGCGCTCGGCGCGGATGTGCGCTGGGCGTCGTGCAACATTTTCTCGACGCAGGACCACGCAGCGGCGGCGATCGCCGCGAGCGGCACGCCGGTCTTTGCCTACAAGGGCGAATCGCTCGAGGAATACTGGGAGTTCACGCACAAGATCTTCGAGTTCAGCGAGGGCCAGGGCCCGAACATGATCCTGGATGACGGCGGCGACGCCACGCTGCTCGTGCACCTAGGCCAGCGGGCGCAGAAGGATCCGTCGCTCATCTCCGACCCGAAGAGCGAGGAAGAGCAGTTTCTCTTCGCCTCGATCAAGAAGCGCAACCCGAACTGGTACGCGCAGATGGCGAAGGACATCAAGGGCGTGACCGAGGAGACGACGACCGGCGTGCACCGCCTCTACCAGATGGCGAAGGAAAAGCGCCTCCTCTTCCCGGCGATCAACGTCAACGACTCGGTGACGAAATCCAAGTTCGACAACATCTACGGCTGCCGCGAATCGCTGGTCGACGGCATCAAGCGCGCCACCGACGTGATGGTGGCCGGCAAAGTGGCGGTGGTCGCCGGCTTCGGCGAGGTCGGCAAGGGCTCGGCGCAGGCGCTGCGCGGGTTGCAGGCGCAAGTGTGGGTCACCGAGATCGACCCGATCTGCGCTCTTCAAGCGGCGATGGAAGGCTACCGCGTGGTGACCATGGACTACGCCGCCGACAAGGCCGATATCTTCGTCACGGCGACCGGCAACTACAGCGTGATCACCCACGATCACATGAAGCGCATGAAGAACAACGCCATCGTGTGCAACATCGGTCACTTCGACAACGAGATCGATATCGCCGGCCTGAAGAAGTACCCGTGGGAGAACATCAAGCCGCAGGTCGATCACATCATCTTCCCCGACGGCAAGCGCATCATCATGCTGGCCGAGGGACGCCTGGTGAACCTGGGCTGCGGCACCGGCCATCCCTCGTACGTGATGAGCTCGTCCTTCGCCAACCAGGTGCTGGCGCAGATCGAGCTCTTCGCCAACAACAAGAACTACCCGATCGGCGTCTACATCCTGCCGAAGCAGCTCGACGAGAAGGTGGCGCGCCTGCAATTGAAGACGCTGAACGCGCAGCTGACCGAGCTCACCGAGGAGCAGGCGCGCTACATCGGCGTGCCCAAGGCCGGCCCGTACAAGTCCGACCACTACCGCTACTGATGTGAAGGTCGCCATCTTCGGCTCGGGCGGCGTCGGCGGATACTTCGGTGCCCGCCTCGCTGCCGCGGGCAACGAGGTGCATTTCATCGCCCGCGGCGCGCACCTGCGCGCGATGCGCGAGAACGGCCTGAAGGTCGAGAGCGGCGCGGGCAACGTGCATCTGCCGCGTCCGCTGGTACACGAGGATCCGGCGGAGATCGGCCCCGTGGACGTCGTCATGTTCGCGGTGAAGCTCGGCGACGTGGAAAGCGCGGCGCACAAGCTGAAACCGATGCTGCACGAGCGCACCCTCGTGCTTCCTTTCCAGAACGGCGTCGAGGCGCCCGAGATCCTCGCGCGGGTGATCGGCAGGGAGCATGTGCTGCCGGGCGTTGCCTATATCGCGACCAGCGTGCGCGCGCCGGGCATCGTCGCCCACACCGGAGCGATGCAGCGCCTGCAGGTCGGCGCCGGCGCGGATCAGTTCCTCGCCGCGTGCAAGGCCGCCGGCATCAACATCGAGCAGGCAGAAGACATCGATCGCGCGCGCTGGGAGAAATTCGTCTTCCTCGCCGCGCTTTCCGGCGTCGGCTCGCTCTCGCGCCAGCCGGTCGGCGTGTGCCGCAGCGATCCGGAGCTGCGCGCCACCTTCGAGGCGGCCGCCACCGAAGCCTGGCGTCTTGGGCGCAAGCGCGGCGTGCGCCTGGCCGATGATTTCATCGCCGACCGGATGAAATTCCTCGATAGCCTGCATGCGGACATGAAGACTTCGATGCAGCACGACCTCGAGGCCGGCAAGCCGCTCGAGGCACCATGGCTCTGCGGCGCGGTGGTGCGCATGAGCGCCGAGGCGGGCCTCGATGCACCGGTGAGCCGCACGATCTACGCGGCGCTCAAGCCTTACCTCAATGGACGCTAGGGCTTTCAGCTTCGAGTTCTTCCCGCCGAAAACCACGGAGGGAAAGGAAAAGCTGCGCGCGACGTGGCAGCAGCTCGCCAAGCTCAAGCCGCGCTTTTTCTCCTGCACCTACGGCGCCGGCGGCTCGACGCGCGAAGGCACGCTCGAGACCGTGCTCGACATCCGCGCCGCGGGCCACGAGGCGGCGCCGCATATCTCGTGCGTCGCCTCGACGCGCGAGGACATCGGCACGCAGCTCGAGCGCTACCGCAGCCACGGCATCCGGCACGTCGTCGCGCTGCGCGGCGATCTGCCCTCGGGCCTCGCCGCATCGGGAGAATTTCGCTACGCCAATGAGCTGGTGGCGTTCATCCGCGAGCGCACCGGCGACTGGTTCAACATCGAGGTGGCCTGCTATCCGGAATACCACCCGCAGACGCGACTCGCCGACGACGAAATGGTCGCCTTCAAGCGCAAGGTCGATGCCGGCGCGAACGCCGCGATCACGCAGTACTTCTACAACGTCGACGCCTACTTCCGCTTCGTCGATCAGGCACGCCAGCACGGCATCAAGGTGCCGATCGTTCCCGGCATCATGCCGATCGGCAATTTCTCGCAGCTCGCCCGCTTCTCCGAGGCCTGCGGCGCCGAGATCCCGCGCTGGATGCGCATGCAGCTCGAAGGCTATCGCGATGACGTGGCCTCGATCCGCGCCTTCGGCCTCGACGTCGTGACCGACCTCTGCCGCCGGCTGCTGGCGGGCGGCGCGCCGGGGCTGCACTTCTACACGCTCAACCAGGCCACGCTCTCGGCCGAGATCTGGAAGCGCCTCGGCCTGTAGTTAGTGAAATGAGCGCCGAGTTTGTCCAGCACATCACCGGATTGCTCGCCAGCCTCGGCCGGCTGAACACCCGGCCCATGTTCGGCGGCCACGGCCTCTATTCCGACGGTGTCTTCTTCGGCGGCGATGTGCTCTATCTCAAGGCCGACGACACCACGCGGCCGCGCTTCCTCGGCGCCGGATTGAAGCCCTTCGTCTGGCGAAAGCGCGCCTCGGTCAATTACTATCGCGCACCGCCGGAAGCGCTGGAGTCGCCGGACGCTGGAACCCGCTGCTGCTGGTCGCGCAGGGCTACGCCGTCGCGCTGCCCAACCCGCGCGGCTCGACCGGCTTCGGCCAGGAATTCATCCAGGGCATCTGGGGCAACGTGTGGGGCGCGCAGTGCTACCAGGACTTGATGAAGGTGGCGATGCGCTGTGCAAGCGTCCCGACATCGATGCGAAGCGCACGATGCGATGGGCGGCGAGAACCCCTATGCGGATCCCCAGCGGTTCGACCGCTATGCGCCGGTGCGCCACGTCGCGAAGTGGAAGACGCCGTGCCTCGTCATCCACGGCGAGAAGGACTACCGCTGCCCGATCAACGAAGGGCTGAATCTCTTCGAGGCGCTGCAATACCACAAGGTGCCGAGCGAGCTCGTCGTCTTCCCCGACGAGAACCACTGGGTCCTGAGGCCGCGCAACGCCGTCGCCTGGTACGAGGCGGTGCTCGGCTTCATCGGGAAATATCTCGCTGCGTCGCGCGCTCGTAAGCACGCCAAGTCGCGCCCCGCATTTCGCCCCCTGGCGCGCGGCAGGCGCCGAACTGGAAAGGCATCGCCTCGCGCCCGGGCGTGAGGAAGCGCAGGTCGACGAACCAGACGCAGCGCCCGCCGTCCGTCTCGCCGTCGAAGGCGGGCTCGACGGCGAACCAGCGGAAGAAGCCGAGCCCCGCGGAGTTCCACGCTTCGCGCCCGTGGTCGGCATTCATCTCGCCGTAGCGGCTGCGCCGCACCCAAATGGCCTGGTCGAGCGGCATGTAGGGTGAATCGATGCGCGCGATGAAGCCGTCGCCCGGCTGGTAGCGGACGGGCTCGGTGCGCACGAGGTTCACGTGCGCGAACTCGTGCGCCTCGTCGTCGCTCACGAACACCGTCCAGTTGAACGGCGACACCGGCCGCGCCTGGGCATCGATCTTCGTCCCGGGTCGCGCGTGCTTCGCCGCGAAATCGAGCGCTCGCTCGCGCTGCGTGTACTGGAAACCGACGTAACCGACCAGCACGAGCAAGCCCGCGATCGCCGGCCGGCGCGACCGGTAGGCGATGGCGGACGCGATGAGGCCGGCGACGATGATGCCGCTGAACCAGAGATCGATGATGAAGGTGGTGCCGATGCCGGGACGCCAGTCCGAAAACGGCGCCAGGATCATCGTGCCGTAGCTCGTGATGAGATCGCCCGCGATGTGCAGCCCGATGCTCATCGCCGTGATGCCGTAGAGCGCGCGCCATCCCCCCGGCTCGCGGACGATCTTCGCCAGCAGCCACGACAGGCCGAGCGCCCACACCGGCAGCAGGATGAGCGAGTGCGTGATGCCGCGGTGATTGACGAGATAGGCCACCGGCCCACCGAAGCCGGTGACGAAATCGAGGTCCGGCGCGGCGCAGGCGAAGAAGCCGGCGGCGATGCGCCGCATCAACGCAGGCGACGGTTGTGCACCCGCCGTCGCACGCGCCAGCAGTGCTCCTGAAAGCGCGTGTGTGAGTGTGTCTATGCCGTGCGCTTCTTGCGCTGCGCGTCTTTCACGTGCATCTGCGCATAGGCGCCGTGCGCGGCGGCCTCGGCATCGCCGACGTGCACCGGCAGCCCCATGTCGGACAGCACCGAGCCGAGCGCCGACAGGCAGAGCATCACGTTGTCGGGCCGGCAGCTGTAGCCCATCAGGCCGATGCGCCAGATCTTACCGGCGAGCGGCCCGAGGCCGGCGCCAATCTCGATGCCGAACTCGTTCAGCAGCCGCTTGCGCACCTCGGCCTCGTTCACGCCTTCGGGGCAGCGCACCGCGTTCATCTGCGGCAGCTGGTATTTTTCCGCGACCAGCATCTTCATGCCCATCGCCTCGAGCCCGGCCTTCAGCGCCAGGTGGTGGCGGGTGGCGCGCGCCCACGCATTCTCGAGCCCTTCCTCGCGGATGAGGAGCAGCGCTTCGTGCAGCGCGAACAGCGAGTTGGTCGGGGCAGTATGGTGGTAGGTCCGCGTGCCCGCGTTCCAGTAATTGAAGAGCAGGTTCATGTCCATGAACCAGCTGTGGATCTTGTCCTTGCGCTTCTTCACGCGCTCGACCACGCGGTCGGAGAACGACACCGGCGACAGGCCCGGCGTGCACGACAGGCACTTCTGGCTCGCCGAGTAGATGGCGTCGATTTCCCACTCGTCGACCTTGACCGGCGTGCCGGCAAGCGATGTGACGGCGTCGACGATGACCAGCGCGCCGTGCTTGTGCGCGATCTGCGTCAGCGTCTTCGCGTCCGACTGGCAGCCGGTGGACGTCTCGGCGTGCACGAAGGCGACGACCTTCGCGTCCTTGTTCTTCTTCAGCGCATCCTCGACCTTTTGCGGGTCGACCGGCTCGCCCCACTTATCCTCGACGAGGATCGGCGTGCCGCCGCAGCGCACCGCGTTCTCGAGCATCCGTCCGCCGAATACGCCGTTCTGGCAAACGACGACCTTGTCGCCCGGCGCGACGAGGTTGACGAAGCAGTACTCCATGCCGACCGAGCCCGGTCCGGAGAGCGGGAAAGTGAGGTTGTTCTTCGTCTGGTAGACGTAGCGCAGGAGCGACTTCAGCTCTTCCATCATCTCGACGAAGACCGGATCCAGGTAGCCGATCGCCGGCTGGCTCATCGTGGTGAGCACGCGCGGATGGATCTCGGTCGGCCCGGGGCCCATCAGCGTTCTCTGCGGCGGGTGGAAGGACTGGATGCGCTTGGTCGGTGCGTACTGGCTCATGGGGTCGCTCTCTGAAAGACCGAAGGGAACATGCTCGGGGCGCGACTTCACGCGCACCGGATTCTTGGCGCTTGCCTCGTTGATGATGTCGAGCGCGTGGATGCGGCCCTGCGTGACGCGCTCGACTTCGCCCGCCCAGCGCGCCGGCACGTATTCCATCTTTATCCAGTGATGGACCACCGCCCGATCGAGCTGGAACGCGCGCGCCACGTCGGCTTGGCTGCCGAAAATCTCGACCAGGCGCTCGGCGCAATTCATGCGCGCAGAGTCTAATCTGTCAAACTGGGCTTGACAACCCAGCCTTGTGGATAAGTCGCTGACGTACCATCCCGCGCATGGAATTCGACAAGACGACGCCGCTCAAACGGCCAAAGCCCGAGGTCGCCAAGGAGCAGCCAAAGGATGAGCCGACCGTGCCGTTGGCGAAGCGCCCGCAGGAATCACCCAAGCAACAGCCTGCGCCGGCGAAACCGGCCGCACTTGCTTCTGCGCCGACCGCTGCTGCCGAAACCTTCAAGCCCGAAACGGCGGCCGAGGCCTGGCTGGGTCTGCTCGCTTCGCGTGGCATCGAATATCTCTTTGCGAATGGCGGCACCGACTTCGCGCCGGTCGTCGAGGCCTACGCAAAGGGGCAGAAGCTCGGCTGGAAATTGCCGCAGGTCGTGATCGTGCCGCACGAGAACATGGGCGTCGCCATGGCGCACGGCTACACGATGATCACGGGCAAGCCGCAAGCGATGATGGTCCACGTCGGCGTCGGCACGGCGAACGCGATGAACGGGCTCATCAATGCGTCGCGCCAGAACGTGCCGATCCTGTTTACCGCCGGCCGCACGCCGATCACCGAGTCCGGCGCGCTGCCCGCGGCGCGCAACAACTACATCCACTGGGCGCAGGAGCACTTCGACCAGGGCGGGATGCTGCGTGAGTTCATGAAATGGGACTACGAGCTGCGCCACGCGGAGCAGGTCGAGACCGTGGTCGATCGTGCACTCGCCATCGCGAAGAGCGAGCCGCAGGGGCCGGTGTACGTCACGCTGCCGCGAGAGGTGCTGGCTTCATCCTTCTCGGCACCGATCGGCACCCATCCATCGATGGTCGCGGCGACGCCGCCCGCCGCAGATCCGGTGGCGCTGGAGGAAGCCGCGAAGCTCCTCGGCAACGCGCAGCACCCACTCCTCATCACCGCGAACGGCGGTCGCACCGTCGAATCCTCGCGCGCCATCGAGCATCTGGCGCACGCCCTCGCCGTGCCGGTGATCCATTACCGGCCGCGTTTCCTTGCGCTCTCCACCGAGCACCCGATGCATTGCGGCTGGGATCCGCATGCGTTGCTCAAGGAAGCGGACGTGGTCCTCGTCGTCGACTGCGACGTGCCGTGGATCCCGAAGGAAGGCGCGCCGAAACCCGACGCGAAAGTGATCCACATCGGTCCCGATCCGCTGTTCGCGCGCTATCCGCTGCGCGGCTTCCGCACCGACCTCGCGCTCACCGGCGCCCTCGCGCCGACGCTGGAAGCGCTCTGGCGCAGCGCGCAGAAGCAGGCGCCGTCGACCAAGGCGATCGAGGAGCGGCGCAAGGCGATCACCGCCTTATCGACCGACCTAAGAACCAAGGCCCGTGGCGGCTTCGAGCCGATGCCGAAGACGATCACCGGCAAGTGGCTCTCGGCCTGCATGAACAAGCTGCTCGACGAGCGCACCATCCTGGTCAACGAATATCCGACCGTGCTCGAGGAGATGGTGATCAAGGAACCCGGGCGCTACTTCGGCAACGCTTCCGCCGGCGGGCTCGGCTGGGGGCTCGGCGCCGCGCTCGGCGCGAAGCTCGCCACGCCCGACAAGACGGTGATCTGCGCGCTCGGCGACGGCTCGTATATGTTCGGCAACCCGACCGCCGGACATTACGTATCGGAGGCGATGCATTTGCCCGTGTTGTTCGTGATTGCCAACAACGCACGCTGGGCCGCCGTGCATCGTTCGACGCTCGCTACGTATCCGAAGGGGCATGCCGCCGCGATGAAACAGCCGCCCTTCGCGACGCTCGAGCCATCGCCGCGCTTCGAGCACGTCATCCAGGCGAGCGGCGGCCACGGCGAGCGCGTCACCGAGCCGAAGGACCTGATGCCTGCGCTCGAGCGCGCGCTGAAGGTCGTGAAGGAAGAGAAACGGCAAGCACTGGTGAATGTCTGCCTCGAAGTGAGCTACGTGAAGACCAGTTAGCCGCGCTGCGGCTCTCCTTCCAGCGAGGGCTTTGAAAGGTTCCTTTCCAAGCTCCGCTTCTTATTATCGTTTTCCGACGAAAACGATAATAAGCGTGACCCTCATTCTCGCCGGCGCTAATAACAAATCGGCTTATTTTCGCGGACATCGGGCCGGCCGGGCGGAGGCACGGCAGCCCCCGGGGACGTACGTGGCTCTCTCGGGCGGTGGGCAGGCGTTCGTGCCGGCGCCTTTGCCGCCCAAGCTCGAGTGGACGCCAGACCTGGTCGCGGCGGCAACGGAGGCGACGCATCTCCTTGGGCGATTGTCGGGCCATGGCGTGGGTGTGCCGAACCCCCACTTGCTGATCCGTCCGTTCGTGCGGCGGGAGGCGGTGCTGTCGAGCCGCATCGAGGGCACCCAGGCGACGCTCGGGGAGCTGCTCGCCGACGAGGCGGGCGCCGCGGTGGACCGGGCGCCGGATGACCTCAAGGAAGTGCGCAACTATGTGGTCGCCCTGGAGAAGGGGGTTTCGCTTCTAAAGCAGCTGCCCTTGTCGCTGCGCCTCGTGAAAAAGCTCCACCGGATTCTGATGAAAGGCGTGCGTGGCGATAGCGCCGCGCCCGGCGATTTCCGGCGCGCGCAGAACTGGATCGGCCCGCGCGGCGCCACGCCGCAGAACGCCCGTTTCGTCCCGCCGCCGCCGAACGAGGTTCCCCGGTGCCTCGATGCGTGGGAGAGGTACATGCACCAGCGCGATCTTCCGCCGGTGCTGCAGGCGGCCCTGCTGCATTACCAGTTCGAGGCCATCCATCCTTTCATCGACGGCAACGGCCGCGTAGGCCGGCTCATGATCGTGCTGTTCCTTATCGAGCGACAGGTGCTTCCTTCGCCGCTTCTTTATCTCTCCGCTTTCTTTGAGGCTTCGAGAGCCGACTATTACGACCTGCTCACCGGCGTGACCGAACGCGACGACTGGCGTTCATGGATCTTCTATTTCCTGAGCGGCGTCAGTGAGCAGGCGCAGGATGCGCTGAAGCGGGTCGAGAAAATTCAAGCGCTGCGTGAGAAGTGGCGGCAGCGGCTCGCCAGCCGGCAGACCAAGACCGTGATGGCTTTGGTCGACCGCCTGACGGCGAATCCTTTCATCACCATCGGCGGCGCGGCGGAGGAGCTCGGCATGGCGTTCACGACCGCGCAGCGTCAGATTGATTGGTTGGTGAAGCACCGTATCGTTGCGCTGAGGGACGACGCGAAACGCGGCCGCGTCTACGTCGCGCAAGCGCTCCTCGATATCCTCGACGAGCCGGCTGCCCGCACTCAGTTCAAAGAGACGAATGAAAAGAAACGGAAACGGCGCTAATGGTTACAGGTCTGTAACTTACCCTGCGGCGCCGCCGGTGGCGGGCTTCGAGACCTTGATCGGGTCGGTGAGCAACTTCGAGTTCGGCACGAGCACGCGCTCCTTCTCCGCATCGAGCTCCGTGTAGCGCAGATCCACGTGCGTGACGCGGCCGGCGAGGCCGCCGACGTCGATGCGGTCGCCGACTTCAAACGGCCGGTAGAGCAGGATCAGCACGCCGGCGAGGAGGTTGGCGATCGAGTCCTTCAGCGCGAAGCCGAGCGCAAAGCCGGTGAGCCCGAGGCCCGCGACGATGCCCATGATGTTCACGCCGAGCGTGCCGAGCGCGGTGATGACGCCGAGGATCATCAGGCCGACGCGCGCGACGCTCGCCAGCAGCTCGCCGAGCGGGCCGTGCGCGCGCGTCTGCTGCACGATGCGCAGCACGCCGAAGTGCGCGAAGCGCGAAAGCACCAGGAAAAAGATGAGCAGGCTGAGCGCCACGGCGAACGTGGGCACCCAGACGATGGCCTGCGCGAGGACCTCGCGACGCAGCTCTTCCACGGGTTATTGCTTCGCGGTGGCGGTTTCGAAGAAATGCGGCATGCCGATGCGTCCCACCATCGGCAGCTTCACCCCGGTGCCGCTGACACCGAAGTTGAGCCCGAGCAGATTCAGCTCGAAGCCGTCGATCGGGCTCGCCACCACGCCGAAGAGCCCCGCGAGCGTGAACTGGAACCCGGTGCCCGAGGGCGCGGTCGACACGAAGTTCGTCGTTCCGATGTAGTCCTTGCCGACGGCGGTCGAAGGCAGGTCGACCTGCAGCTCGGGCACCGCGCGCGCGATCCACGCGGTGAAGGTGTTCGAGTTCGGGCCAGGCCAGAGCGTGTACGTACCCGCGTAGGGATAGTCGTGCGCCGCCTTGTCGATGCGCGCAATCAACTGCGCGACGCCCGGGCCGCGCTTGTCCGCGTAGAGCTCCGGCGCCGAGCCGAACCAAGGTGCATCGGGCTGCCGCTCGCGGATGACGAGCGCGCTGTCGGACCAGCGCAGCCGCCAGCCGATGATCTCGTAGACGGTCCACGACATCGCATTGGCGGGCTTGACAGCAACCCAGGTGTGCACGCCGAAGATGCCCTTCACGCCCATTGTGCGGGCGCCGTAGACCTGCACGACCGGCTCGCGCGTCGTGGTCGGATCGGGGGCGCTGCCGGCGTGTGCTGGCATGGACAAAATGCTGGCGAGAGCGGCGAAGGCCGTGAGTTTGAGGTAACCGGCGACGCGCCGCACGCTCATGCCGGCCATTCTAGGCGTCGTCTGTGACGCGAAGACCCGACACTCGGGCGCGCGGCATGAGCCGTCAGCGTCACTTCCGCTTCGAAGTGCCGTAAAGCTGCTTCACGACCTCGTCTTTCATGGCGAAGCTGTGACTTTCGGCCGGGAAGGTTCCGCTGCGGACTTCCTCGGCGTACTTCTTCATCGCATCGCGGATCGCGTCGCCCGCTTCGGCGTAGCGCTTGACGAAGGTCGGCGTGAAGCCGCTGAAGAGACCGACCACGTCATGGAACACGAGTACCTGCCCGTCGCAGTGGGCGCCCGCGCCGATGCCGATGGTCGGAATGCCGATGCGCTCGGTGACGAGCCGGGCGAGCGACGCCGGCACGAGCTCGAGCACCACGCCCCAGCAGCCGGCCGCCTCGAGCGCCTCCGCCCCGGCGAGCACGCGCCGCGCGGTCTCCTCGTCCTTGCCCTGCAGGCGATAGCCGCCGAGCGCTGAAGCAGTCTGCGGCGTGAGGCCGACATGGCCGAGGACCGGGACGCCGGCGCGTGCCAGCGCCTCGACGATCGGCACCACCTCGGCGCCGCCTTCGAGCTTTACGGAATCGGCGCCCGCTTCCTTCATCAATCGCGCGGAGCTGGCGATCGCCTCCTCGACGGTCGCATAGGAAAGGAACGGCAGATCGGCGATGAGGAATGCGTGCGGTGCGCCGCGTCGGGCGGCGCGCGTGTGGTGCACCATGTCTTGCAGCGTCACCGGCACGGTGGAGTCGTAGCCCAGGACCACCATGCCGAGCGAGTCGCCGACCAGGATCAGGTCGATTCCCGCCTCCGCCACGAGCCGCGCGCTGGGAAAATCGTAAGCGGTCATCATGGCGAGCCGCGTGCCCTTGGCGCGCTTCAGCTCGAGAACCGTGGGCTTCTTCATTTCAGGGCGGCAAAATCGAAAAGTTTGCGATCGAGCAGGTGCGAGGGCCGCACTTCAGTGAGCGCGCGCGTGATGGATTCGATGCGCCCGGGGTAGCGTTTTCCCCACTCGCGCAGCATCTCGGCTACCACCTGCCTCTGCAGATTCTCCTGCGCGCCACACAGGGTGCACGGAATGATCGGAAACGCCTTCTGCTCGGCGTACACCGCCAGATCCGCTTCTGCCACATAGGCGAGCGGGCGGATGACGACGTGCTTGCCATCGTCGGAGCGCAGCTTCGCCGGCATGGCTTTCAGCTGCCCGCCATGGAAGAGGTTCAGGAAGAACGTGGCGAGCACGTCGTCGCGGTGATGGCCGAGCGCGATCTTGGTCGCGCCGACCTCCTCCGCCGCACGGTACAGCGAGCCACGGCGCAGCCGCGAGCAGAGCGAGCACATCGTCTTGCCTTCCGGAATCACGCGCTTCACCACCGAGTAGGTGTCCTGCTCGACGATGCGGAAGGGCACGCCGCGACCTTCGAGATACCTCGGCAGCACATCCGCCGGAAAGCCGGGCTGCTTCTGGTCGAGGTTCACCGCGATGAGATCGAAGCCGATGGGCGCCTTCTCCTTGAGCGAAAGCAGCACGTCGAGGAGCGCGTGGCTGTCCTTGCCGCCGGAGAGACAGACCATCACGCGATCATCCTGCTCGATCATGCCGAAATCGGCGATCGCTTCGCCGACCTGGCGACGCAGGCGCTTCGCGAGCTTGCCGGCTTCGTAGTCAGTCTTGCGGCGGTCGATGCGGACGGCGTGCACTGCCATGCGAGAACCCTAGATGAAGATGGAGCGCCCGCCGTCCACCGCGACGATCTGGCCGGTGACGTACGGGGCACAGGCGAGGAAGTGTACCGCCTGCGCGACGTCTTCCGCCGTGCCGACGCGCCCGAGCGGCGTGGTCTCGATGATGCGATCGCGCTCCGCCGAGTCGAACTGGCCGTCGTCGGGCCAGGCGATCGCACCGGGCGCCACGCCATTCACGCGCACGCGGGGCGCGAGCTCCGCGGCAAGCGCGCGGGTCATGGCCGCAAGGCCCGCCTTGGCGATGCTGTAGACCGGGTAGCCCTTGAGCGGCCGCTCGGCGTGGATATCGACGATGTTGACGATGGCACCCGATTGCTTTGCCAGCTCTGGCGCCGCTTCCTGGCTGATGAAGAGCGGCGCGCGCAGGTTCGAGCCGATGAGCTCCTCCCAATGCGAGAGCTCGATCTGCCCGACTTCGACCGGGAAGAAGGCCGAGGCGTTATTCACCAGCACGTCGAGCCGGCCGAACGAGTCGAGCGCTGCACCCACCAGCGCGCGCGGTGCAATCGGTGCCAGCAGCTCGGCTTTCACTTTCGATGCGCTCTTCGGCCGCACGCCGTTCAGCTCGGCCTCGAGCTTCGTAGCGTCGGCATCGGAATCCCGGTAGTGGATCAGCACGCAAGCGCCGGCGCCATGCAGCCGGCGCGCGATCGCCGCGCCGAGGCGGCGTGCGCCGCCGGTGACGAGCACCGCTTTGCCGGCGAGCGATTCATCCATAAGTGCTTAAGATTCTAGGCCATGCAAGCGCGTAGCCACATCGAGGCCGAGATCGCCGCTAGCGGTGGCTGGATCTCGTTCGCCCGTTATATGCAGCTCGCGCTGCACGAGCCGGGCGTCGGCTACTACGCGAGCGGCGCGCGCAAGTTTGGCGCGGGCGGCGACTTCGTCACGGCGCCGGAGCTCGGCTCGCTCTTTGGCCGCACCCTCGCTCGCGAGCTGCGGCCGTTCGAGCGCATCCTCGAGATCGGCGCCGGCAGCGGCGCGCTGGCCGAAGTGCTGACCGATTTACTCCCTGAGGGCCGCGAGTACCTGATCCTGGAAACGAGCGCGGACCTCGTTCGCCGGCAAAAGGAAACGCTCGGCAGTCGCGTACGGCATATCGAGCGCTTGCCGGAGCGCTTCCGCGGTGCAGTGATCGCGAACGAGGTCGTCGATGCGATTCCGGTGCACATGGTGCACTGGACCGCCGGCGGCATCATGGAGCGCGGCGTCGGTGCGGGCTTGCAATGGGCGGACCGCCCGGCGAGCGGTGAGCTGCTGGACGTGGCACGAGGAATCGAAGTGCCAGTGCCTTATGTGAGCGAGATCGCCCTGGAGGCGCGCGCCTGGATGCGCACGGTCGTCGAGGCGCTCGAGCAAGGCGCGGTGTTCGTCATCGACTACGGCTTTCCGCGGCACGAGTATTACCACCCGCAGCGCTCGAGCGGCACGCTGATGTGCCATCACCGCCACCAGGCGCACGCCGATCCGTTCGCGCGGCCGGGCGAGGAGGACGTTACCGCGCACGTCGACTTCACCGCGCTCGCCGAAGCCGCGCATGACGCGGGCGGCGAGATCCTCGGCTACAGCTCGCAGGCGCAATTTCTCGTCAACTGCGGCATCACCGATGTGCTCGGCGAAGCGAATGCCGAGAAGGCGCTGCACTATGCGCCGATCGCGTCGGAGGCGCAGAAGCTGCTCTCGCCGGCGGAGATGGGCGAGCTCTTCAAGGTGCTCGCAGTCGTTAAGGGAGTTGATCGCTTGACCGGGTTCACCCGCGGCGATCGGCGCGCGAGCCTGTGAAGTGGTGGCTGCTCGCTTTGTTCCTCTGCGGCGCCGCGGCGGCGGACCAGATCGAAGACGCGAAGAAGCGCTGGGCAGAGAGTCCGCACGGCCCGCTCCTGGAGCGCATCCTGCCGCCGACGTTCGAGGCGCGGCAGCTTCCCGAGCGCGACTCGCCTGGCGCCGGGCTGACGGTGCGTTACTGCGTGCAGTGCCACAACCTGCCGAATCCCGCGATGCACCATGCGGCCAAGTGGCCGCCGACGGTCGAGCGCATGGTGCTGCGCATGGAGGGCCGCGGCAACATGGGCCCGCTGATGAGCGACATGATGGCCGGCGTCAAGGCGCCCACGGTGGACGAGAAACGCACTCTGGTTGCCTACTTGCGAAAGCATGCGCAGAAGCCGCTCGATGCGACGCGCTATCCCGGCGTGTTCCGCCCGGAAGGCGAGGCCTTCCGGCTCGCGTGCAGCCAGTGCCATGGGCTGCCGGATCCGAAGCGCCACACGGCGAACGAATGGCGCGCGGTCGTCGCGCGCATGCAGGAAAACATGGAGTGGATGAACCGCGTGGTCGGTACCAAGCCCGCATTGGACCGGGCGGCCGGCGAGCCGCAGCTTCGCTTGGACGAGATCAACGCGTTCCTCGTAAAGCACGCGCGCAAATGAAGGCGCGGCGCGTCTCCCTGCGCTCGCGGCTCCTCTACCTCGCCGCGGCGGCGTTTCTGCCGCTCGCGCTCGTGTCGGGCATCAGCCTGCTCGCCCTCGTGCACCAGCAGCGCGAGCTGGCCGAGCGCGCCGGCATCGAGATCACGCGCGCGCTCTCCACCGCGGTCGACGCGGAGCTCAGCCGCTCCTTCGCCGCGCTGGAAGCCCTCGGCACCTCGACGCTGCTCGACACGGGGGACCTCAAGCGCTTCCACGATCGCGCCACGCGTGTCATCGGCACACGCTCGCAGTGGCGCTCGGTGCTCTTGCACGATCGCTCGGGGCGCATGGTGCTCAACACCGGCTATCCGCTCGGGGCGCCCCTGCCGCAGACCGCCGAGGGCCAGTCGGTCGTCTACTTGCTGCGCGAAGCCAAGCCCGCCGTCGGCACGCTCGCGCGCGGTCTCCAGGGCGGCTACAGCTTTGCCCTGCGCGTGCCCGTGATCCGCGACGGCGAGCTGCGCTACGTGCTCTCGGCCGTGCTCTCGCCCGACGGCATCCGCGAGGTGATCAATCGCCAGCGCGTGCCCAGCGACTGGGTGATTTCCGTATTCGACGCAAAGAACCAGCGCATCGCGCGCAGCCGCCAGCACGAGGAATTCCTCGGTGGCCCGCCGGCCGCGGGCCTGCTCGCCATGTTGCAGGAGCCGGTGCACGAAGGCTGGACGCTCACGCCGACCATCGAAGGCGACAAGTCCTACGCCGCCTTCACGCGGTCCGCCCTCACGGGCTGGACCGTGGCGATCGGCATGCCGCCGTCGTACGTCGACAGCGGCGCGCTGCGCTCGCTCGTCGTGTATGGCGGCGGCATTCTGCTTTCGATCGGCCTCGCGGCGCTCGCCGCGCTGCTCGTCGGCCGCGGCATCGCGCGCCCCATGGCTGAGCTCGGCGCCGCGGCGCGGGCCCTGGGACGGCGCGAGCCGCTGCAGCTGCCCGACACCCCGATCGCCGAGATTCGGCAGGTCGCCGAATCGCTCACCTTCGCGGCGGACGAGCGTGCACGGGGCGAGGCCGAGCGCGAAGGCCTGCTCGAGCGCGAGCGGCAGGCGCGGGCCATCGCCGAAGAGGCGAACCGCGCCAAGGACGAATTCCTCGCCATGCTCGGCCACGAGCTGAGGAATCCGCTCGGCGCCATCGCCAACGCCGCGCAGCTCCTCGGCGCGCCCGACGAGGAGTCGCGCGTGCACGCGCGAGCGGTGATCGGCCGCCAGGTGCAGCACCTTGCGCGCATGACCGACGATCTGCTCGACGCGGCGCGCGCCATGACCGGCAAGATCGTGCTGCAACGCCAACCGCTCGACCTTGCCGAGGCCGCAGCGCGCGCACTCGCAACGCTGCGCGCCGCCGGCCGCAGCGGGCAGCGGCGGCTCGCCCAGCAGCTCGAGCCGGTGTGGATCGATGCCGATCCGACGCGCATCGAGCAGGTCTTCGGCAACCTGCTCGGCAATGCGCTCAAGTTCACCCCGGAGGGCGGCACGATCACCGTGTCGGTCGCCAAGGACGGAGACGACGCGGTGCTCCGCGTCACCGACACCGGGATCGGCATGCCGCCGGAGCTCACGGCGCGCGTGTTCGAGCCTTTCGTGCAGGGCGAGCGGCCTCTGGACCGCTCGTATGGCGGACTCGGCATCGGCCTCACGCTCGTGCGGCGCCTGGCCGAGCTGCACGGCGGCTCGGCCGCAGCGGCGAGCGAAGGCCCGGGCCGCGGCAGCGTATTTACGGTTCGGCTACCTGCGGTGCGCGCGCCTCAGATGGCGCGACAGCGGGTGGGCGCCAAGCCGTCAACGCCGGCGCGCGACGTGCTCGTGGTCGAGGACAACGACGACGCACGCGAGACGCTCAAGCGCATGCTGGAGCTCGATGGCCATCGCGTGCGCGTCGCCGCCGACGGCGTGAGCGGGTTGGAGGCGGTGCGCGCCGCGCCGCCGGAAATTGCGCTCATCGACATCGGGCTACCGAAGATGGACGGCTATGAGCTCGCGCGCCGTATTCGGAAGGAATGCGACTCGTCCCCCGATGCGCGCCAGCCCTACCTGGTGGCGGTCACCGGCTACGGCCTGCCCGAAGACCGCAAGCGCACGCGCGAAGCGGGCTTCGACCTGCACGTCGTCAAGCCGGTGGACGCGGCGCTCCTCGCCGACGTCCTGGAGCGCGGCTAGACCTGCGGCACCGCCATGCCGCGCTGCACGGCAGGCCGTGCGCCGAGCGCGTCGTACCAGCGCTTCACGTTCGGGAACTGGCCCAGGTCGACGCGATGCCACTCGTGGCGCGCGACCCACGGATAGATCGCCATGTCGGCGATCGTGTACTCGTCGGCGAAATGCTTGTGGCTCGCGAGGTGCTTGTCCATCACGCCGTAGAGCCGCTTCGCCTCGTTGCCGTAGCGCTCGCTGCCGTAGGGGATCTCGTCCTTCTTGGCGCGCATGAAATGATGCGCCTGGCCGAACATCGGGCCGACGCCGCCCATCTGGAACATGAGCCACTGCAGCGCAACGTACTTGGCGCGCGCCGACTG